>Ga0209635_10002485_pt1 | contig 14130 bp, 13 predicted proteins | sample DeeMarSWOR230_32_FD_187463 | JGI IMG/M metagenome (GOLD analysis project Ga0209635, IMG submission 187463) | Marine sediment microbial communities from White Oak River estuary, North Carolina - WOR-2-30_32 (SPAdes) (version 2) | ecosystem: Environmental > Aquatic > Marine > Intertidal zone >... | reverse complement strand
GCGATTGCTCCAGTGTTTTTTTTCATAGAGTCATTATAAATACATATTGTATCACCGGTATTGAGGTTATTTTCCAGAATTGCCTTAGGATCAAGTCGCACAATTCCCATTCCAAAATCAGCTTTAAATATGTCTTTTACTCTAAATTTCATTTCAATCATAATGAATCTAATATCATTATTTTAAGACTATTTAAATAAAAAATTGTGTTCTACTTTTGTGCTAATTCTAAAAGGTATCAAAGGTCCACTTGAGGATCTCACGGGATTTGGTTGGAAATTTGTTGAGAAAAACCAAAAACTTCTTTTTGGTAAAAAGAAAAAAAGCCCACAAAAAAAAATAAATGATGAATATTAAAAAATTATAATTTAAATAGATCGCTAAGGCTAAAGTGTTGAAATTTCTTTTTCTCCTGAGAAGCTGGGAAAAATTTTAGGTTTATATCCTCACCTTTAATTATTTCTACCAAAGCAGTACCGTTCGTTTGGAATCTATTTCCAGTGTCTAGAAATTTTACAAATACTGAATCATCAGAGAGAACTTGAAGTAATCCTTTAGTATTCTTTTCTACATTATAAAGTAATTTTAGACCACCTTCTAGTCTTTCCTTGGAAAGAGAACCTTCTCGAATAGGATAATTATTTGGACCAAAACCTTCTGAAATATAGTGATTAGTATGAAAATATCGATCTGTAATATCTGTCCTATAAGATGCATTACCGGTAGTCTCTAGATTTACTACGGTATTTGTTTTTGAGGAGACTATATTATAACTGGCCCCACCAGAACGCGGAGTATATCTTTGGGCTGCTAATAGTGTATCTTCAATAGTTTTTTGTTCAAACATATTTCTTTCAAGAAAAATACGAGATAACCCTATACTTTTAGTAGGATCTGGTAAAGCATTACAACAGAAAAAGATTCCGTTAGAGTTAAATCCAAATGCCCTCCCGGGTAAGATTCCAGGATAAGAATATGCCAAAAAAGAGGGACCATTTTTTAATTTTTCAAATAAAAAATATGCGTTTTCGCCCATAATTGGATGCCCATCTTCATTATGAGCAATTAAAATTTTTTTTTCATATTTAAAAATCCCTGTTGAACAATTATCTGCCCTTGGCATGTGAGAATAATTGTGGATAAAGATGTCATTAAATTCTATTCCAGATCCTTCAGCATACCCTCTAAGTTCTTCCATATAGTGTGGAAAATATTTTTCTGAAATTTTTTTTACTTTTTCTAATCTCTCGGGATTTTTTTTGTCCCAAACTTTATTATCTTTAAAGATTGGAAGATTGTCTAATGTATTCTTTATTCGTTCCTTAAAATGTTGTCCAACTTGAAAGCCGATTTCATGATTTGTTCCACATACTCTTAATACAGGAAGAATTTCTTGGGAATTCATATCATAAATAAATTAAGTGTGATTTTTAATTATGATGGATTAAAATTTCTGAGTTATATACTTTATAATATCATTTATCTGTCTCTAAAAATAAAATGCGAATCCTCTATTTAGAACTTCAAAAATTTTAATTTAATTCATTAACTTTATCCTTATATCTTTATCATTTAAATAGCTATAAAGTTATAATTATAGAAAAAAGAAATTAAGGGATTTGATTGTTTATCTATCACTGATAGCAATATTTTTCTCGAGTATGATTTATGGTGTAATTGGATTTGGAGATGCCTTAGTCTTAATACCGATCATTACTCCAATTATTGGGATTAGAAATGCAGTAATATTAGTAAATATTTGGGGAATGTTTCCAGCTTTGTTAAACTTTATTAAATATCGGAAATATTTAGATAAGGGATATTTTTACCGATTTCTATCATTAGGGATTCCTGCCACGATTTTCGGAACGTATTTAATTATATATATCCAAGTTGAATGGATTGAATTAATCCTAGGGTCTTTCATTTTTGCCTATTCTTCAATAAGACTTACTCAATATTTTCAGAATCCCGATGGTATTGAATTAAAGAATGAATTAAACACAACTTCTCCACTTATTTTTGTTGGTGGATTCTCTTATGGCCTGTTGACAGGTTTGATTAGTGCCGCTGGACCTATAAACGTAGCTTTATTAGAAAAAACTGGCCATTATCGAGAAAACTTTATCGAAAATTTCGCGGCAATTGGAACCATGTTGTCAATTTCAAGAATCCCTTTCTATTTTATTGGCAAAATCTTCCCGTATGAGCTAATTTTAGTGTTCATATTTGCTTTTCCAGTAATATTTATAGGAACCAAACTTGGTCACCAAATCACCCCTAAAATTCCGGTAAAGAAATTTCAGATAATTGTCTTTTGCTTTCTTATAGGAATTGGCCTAAAATCGATTATCCTATCGAGTATAAATTTAATTAGTTTATTATGATTTGATGAGAAGGATAATATGTTCATTTTGATTTTTTTTTGACCAATTATGGTTCATTTAACAACATTAATTATACCTGTTTCAAAAATTTAAGACACTGCTATTAAATAGATCCAAACTTCAAAAGTTTATAACCGTGTTTTCCAAGTTCTGGAAGTAAACTTTAAAAATGTGACTTTAAAAAGATAACTTTAAAAATTAAAAATGTGAGATAAAAAAAAGAAAATAAGATTACAAATTGTAAATATTATTATAGAAGTCCTATATACCTCTGAATTTGATGTTGAACTAAAAGAAGTTGGATGTTTCTTGATCCGCCAATTACTTCTTCAATTTTACTGATATCACATAATTCATCAACAGGGGTATTATCCGTGATTGATATGCCCCCCATATGTTGTTGAATCTCATAACAAAGTTCATGTGTAAGTTTAGCTAAATAATATTTACCCTGAGAAGAAATAGACGCAACCCATTTTTCTGCTTCTTTAGAAGGTTTTTCTGTAAATAAGATTCTATCATCGTATACAGTAGCAGCTTGTAGAGCTAATGCAGTCGCAGCATTTGTTTTTGTTAATAAATCTGCCAATCCATATCCCACACCTTGATATCTGATTACAGGTTTGCCAAATTGTTTCCTTAAATTGGTATAAATAATACCATAACCTAGTCCCGCCCAGCAAATTCCTACACCACTTCCCATTATTGAAAGTCTTTCAGGAACTAATCCTTCAAAAAGTCTTCTATATCCAAGTCCATCATCAGCAAGTACATAATCATGAGGTACTAAAACATTATCTAATATAGTATGGGCTATCTGAACTCGAGGTACAGAATTAATTTTTAGACGTTCAGTTTTTACGCCAAAATCGCGAGCGATAATAGCCTGAACCATAGTATCTCTTGGATTTCCTTCATCATAAACACCATAACATGCAAAATAATCAGCTACACCACCATTTGTAGTGTATACTTTCTCTCCATTATAAATAACACCATCATCGGTTTTTGTACATTTCGTTGTCAAATTCACAGCATCTGAACCCCTTTCAGGTTCAGTAATACCTATACAGCCAATTTTTTGTCCAGATAGAAGCTCGTCTTGCACTTTTAAGGGAATATCAGAACCTCCTCCATGTTCATAATAATGAAAAGTAGGATTTCCACATAATATTCCGCTTCCTAATCGTGCTAGCTCCAATTGAGGGTCTAATAACGAAAGATGAGCGCCTAATAATATTTCTTTTTTCATTCCATATGGTTTAAAGTCTCTCCAAGGATTAATTCTTTGTATATAACCGTGTTTTCCAAGTTCTGGAAGTAAACCATATACATCCTTTGATTTATCTATTTTGGGGTGTAACTCTAAGCAAAATTCTTGAAGTTTACTGCAATACTCTTTTTCTTCTTCATTTAGCATTGGAAAAATGTTATCATTAAAGATTTTGAAGACATTTTCCAATGTCATCTTTTCGAGAATTTGATCATTAATAATTTTCTCTTGAAACATAATTTCGTCAATTCTATTAGTATTTTTAAAAATTTGAAAGAATTTTTATTAATTAGTCTAAATTTTTTATTCCAATTAAATCTTTGATATTAGGAATGATATAAAGAAAGAGTTTAGTGTTTAACTTAAATATAATTTTCCTTTACATAATTTTGGACTCTCTTTATTTCATCTAAATGAGTCTCTACGTCGCCAAAAATATAAAATCTAACTTCTGGTCCTGTTCCACTTGGTCTGAAATAAAGTATAGAATCTTTGCTTTTTAATTGATAGAGATCAATCATATTATTATTATCTGATAAAGCATGGACTTCATACTCCTTTTGATTAATTTTAATCTTTTTTCCATCATTAATTCCAAAATTTTTCATGATTTTAATTTTTACTTCATCGACAGCTTCAATTGTACGATTAATACCTTTAATAGTCCAGTCAATTGATTCCGAAATGATATGTCCTCTACATATAAGTTCTGTTATTAATACTAATGCAGGAACGGGGTATTTATCCGCTATAACAGTAAAATCTGTTACAAAATTATATTTTCCGGCATCCATATTTTTAGAAATGTTTAAGATATTAAGAGTATGACCCCCACTTTCTTCCCAATATACCATTAAAAAGGATTCTTTCTGAATATTTTGACTTTCCATTAATTTAATTATCTGTTGCTTAAGAGGCGTCGCACTATTAATTTTTATTAAATTTTTATTCTCATCTTCAAAATAAAGAATAGCTGTATCGATTTTGGACTGATCTACTTCAATTCCAAGAAGAAAATACAGGATTACTCCTAAATGCTTATATCCAACTCCGGTTAATATATTTATAAAACTAGTATCATCGCCTCTCAAATCGCTAGGAATTGTCCTAACATTAATTATTTTTTTATCATATTCTTTTGCTAAAATATTATGCATAGCGGAATAGATTTCATTTGGTATATATATGAAATATTTTCCATTCTGCTTTACATATAATACAATCCTATCCCTGTCAGCGTCTAATAAGATTGCTATATTTGAATTCGTACCAGTCATTATTTTCTGTAATTTTTCTTCCTGCAAATTTTTTAAAGGATTAGGTGGATTCATTTCTTCGTCAACGAGTATAACATTAGCTCCGAAATGTTTAAATAAATTAACAATACCTCTGGCTTTCCCTAAATATGGCCAAATAACAATATTTTTTTCTTTTATACTCTTAATTTCAAGAACTTCTGAAAGTAGATTAATTACATAATCATTATTTTTCTTCTCTGCATCAATAAGAATAGGTTTTGCTGGTTTTAGTCCAATTTCTTTGATTTTTAAGGCTTTTATTGAGATATCCTTGAATAAATCTCCAGAGAGAGGTATTGGATAATCAAAATAAACTTTTATCCCATTCCAAGATAAATCATTATGACTAGCTGTTAGGACTATAACTAATTTAATCTCATCATATAAGGCGACTGAAGCTGCTCCATAGGGAGAAGAGACTCTTGATTTACCTTCTTCATCTTGTTGAAAATAAACTTCATATCCATCATAAGTAAAAATTTGGGAACAATACTGTAGTAAAATATCTTTTGTTGGTCTATCATCACTAACTATTAAAATTTTCAGATTTTGATTATTTTTCATCTCTTTAAATTGTTTACTAATAGCTTTGAAGACTCTAAGAAATAAATAGAACTTCTTTTTGGTTAACGTATATTTCTCTTTGGCCTCTTCTTTTTGAACATCAAGAATCTGAATTCGTAACCCTGAAGTCGGCGCTACAATTGGATCAAGAATGTTCTTTTCTTCATCTGTCAATTCTGGTAATTTTATAACCTGAATCTCATCGTCTAACTGCTCCAATTCAATATCTTCAATCTCAAAATTAATCAAATTGCCCACTTAAATATCTTATATCTATTTTATTATATTAATTACAAATTTAAGAAATTTCTTTTATAGCTTCTTTTAAAATTGCTAAAATTTTTTCTCGATACATAGGTTCAATTGCAATCATCCCGTGAGTCTTAATAATGCGCTTTTCACTTGATAAAATTCTTTCGCAGAATTCTGGTGTAAGCCTATTCGGTAAGTCTTGCTTGTTTGCGATACCTATTACTAGTTTATCTTGATAAAATTTATCTAAAATATCATGTATAATTTCTTTAGATCCATTAATATTTTCGAATGTAGAATCAGTTACTAGAATACAAATATCAGATCCCTTTAATAGACTTTTCCATAATGACCTAAATTGAGCTTGTCCAGCAAAATCCCATAACGTTATTGATCTTTCAAATTCATCACCATCATATGAAGCAATATCCGCTGTAATTGTAGGAACGTATTCAAGATCAACATTTTTTCCACAAATTAATTTTGTTAAAGTAGTTTTACCTACACCACCAAATCCAATAATCGATATTTTAATTGCACCTAAAATTATATTATCCAATTCTTGTTCATAATCATTAAAAATACTTCGATTCCCCGCCCAACTACCATCCTCAAGAATTTTTCCATATTTCTCGATGAACTTAGTTCTAATACTTAGGATTTTTGAATTTATTGTAGCATCGTCATCTTCTAAATCGGTGCATACTACAATGATAATTGTATCAATTATGGTATAGTAATACTTAAAATCTTCAGTAGCTGTACTCTTAATATCACTTTGACTAATTTCTTTCATAAAACCAGAAAAGGCGCTTAAAAATCCTGCTAATAAATCTCTATCTACTTCAGAACTCCCGTAATTTCTGAATAACAAAGATTTGCCATCTCGAGTCAAGACGTTAATATATTGTATCATTTTTAAGCTGAATTTTAATTCGCGTATATTGAATTCATGTAATTTTTTTTACTTAAGAAGTTTTTTGAAAGAACCTAATATTATAAGAACTGTATATTATTATTAATTTAATAATAATTTTAAATTCAAAATATTTTTTGTAAAGATTATATGATTTATATCATATTATCTCTTTAAATAGACACTTTAAAGGGGAAAATCAATGGGAAACACTGATGATTTAGATAAAGAGGAAATTCTTAAATTTATCAAAGAAGCTGATGAAAAAACAGAGAAATTTGCCTCCATTCTGGAAAAATTTGGACTGGACATAATTACTAAAATGGGACAAACAAACTTGAAAATAAATGTGTTAACCGATAAAATTGATGAATTGAGTAAAGCAACACTTGATATTAAATCCCTAACTCCTCAACTGAAAAATGTTATTGAAAATCAAAAGATTCTTGAAGAAGAACTTGATTTAATTAGGTCTTTAATCCAAGGAGCAGATATCTCTTTTCACTCTCGAGAAGCTAATAGTGAAAAGGTTGAGAGAGATACATCTGCTACAGATAAAAAACAGGCTATAATCGATCAATTTAATACTCTAGAAGGTTATATTGTAAACAATGACGACCCTCAACCAGTTATTGAAAGCTTAGAAAATATCAAAGAAGATATATTTGTTTTCACCGGGGGTCATAGGATATTATATGAAATTGGTCAATTTGCGAACAAATTAAATGGTTTTGAAACCCTCCCGAATGATATAAAAAAAGATCTTAAAGAAAAAATAACTTTTTGGATTAATAAGTTATCTGTAAAAGGATAACAAGAGAATATAACAGGAAAGTAGGATATTTTTTATTTTAATGATTTCAGATCTCATTAAGAGTGTAGAGAGAATTAAGGAGAAATGGTATTAGAGAGAAAATAGATGGAATCAACGTAATATTATCTCCTTATTATTCTCTCTTCTGAAAAGAGGTAAATAGTGATCAAAGTTATTATTGAAATATACAACTTTTTCTATTTAAGACCCATGATTTTTTGACTTGGCTTAAAATTGATTAAGAGATAAAATTATTATATGAAAAAATCTTAGAATTATTCTTCTAATTTTGAACGTAGGGTTAATTCCGCAATTTTTTGAAAGATTAATTTTACATTTTCTCCCGTTAATGCGGAAGTTTCAAAAAAAGGTGCGTTAATTTTTTCGCTTAAATGTTCCGCCATTGGTAATATGATCTTTCGTTCATCCTTCAAATCGATTTTATTGCCGATTAATATACGAGGGATTGCTGAAAGTCCGTATTTAATACTCGTTGAAAACCAATTATTTATATTTGAAAATGAACTAGATCGGGTAATATCATAAACTAACATCATACCATCAGCACCATTGAAATAAGGTCTGTGTAACATGTAGAATTGTGGTTGTCCTGCTATATCCCAGACCATCAAGTTCACTGTAATATCCTTTCCCATGTCACCTTTTATAGTGACAGGTTCCTTTGTGATATTTACACCAACCGTTGGGATGTATTCATAATTGAATTTATCACCACAGAAATTTGTCAAAAGGCTCGTTTTACCGACAGCAGGATCACCGATAACAATTATTTTAAATATCATCTCTGTACGTTCATGAAACACTAATTTTCCTTCTTTTTTTTCCTCTGTCATAATTTTTCTAAAGTTGCCTATCGAAATTTTTCAGTTTGTAATTAATATATAAATGAAATTCGGATATAAAAATTTTAATCATTCCTTTTTAAGTTGAAATCGTTTTTTTATTTCAAATTTTGAAGTTTTGCTTTTTTCACGAGCTATAAAAAAAATTTCAGTTAAAAGAAATTTTAATTCATTCCAACTACTTTGTAAGTCCCTAATTATCCTTAAAAGCTTGTTTTTACCATTAATTTGTCCCACACTCAGATGAGGATTAAAACCTTTTTTATATTTATTGACATCATTACAATCTGGTACTATTTTGAGAATTTTTGATTGCAGTTTTTTTAATATATCAGTTGGTTCTGGACTTAACCACAATGTATATCTTTGATGACCATGATTAAAGAAATGAAATTTTTGAAGGTTGATTTCAAATGGAGAAATTGATTTACATCTCTTAGCAAAGTCTTTTTTTAGTGCTGGATATTCACTTTCAGGTCTAAATGGATAAAGTAAAGTTATATGGGGCATCCATCTATGAATATTTTGGTCATAGATTTTACGGATTTCCTGAATTGGTTTCCATTTTTCTTGAGGGGGGATAATTACAACAGCAGAAATATATACTTTACTCATAATTATTTCTAAATAACGCTATTTAGAAGTTCATATTATAAATGCTAATTGATTATATTCCATTAAATGTTCGAAAATGTAAAAACTTATATAATTTAGAAAATGAATATTCAGAAAAACTAAATCTAAGAAGGAAATCCAATGACTTCAGATTTTGAGAGAAATTTAGAAAGGTATGCAGAAGTAGTTTTGAAAGTAGTAATTAATCTGCAGCCTGGCCAACGCTTACTAATCGGTGCCCCTTCATTTGGTATTTTGGGGGTTCCCCTCGAATTAGCCCCTCTAATCAGGGTTATTGCTAAAAAGGCTTATCAAATGGGAGCTAGATTTGTTGATGTAATGTGGGAAGATGATAAAATCGATCTTATTCGTTTTCAACATGCTTCAAAGGATTCTTTTGAAGTGTATCCTACCTGGCGTGTAGAAGAGGCAATTAAACTTGCGAAAAGTGGTGATGCAATACTTTTCGTTAACTGTTTTGATCCAGATTTATTAGATGGGATAGACATTAACCTAATTAGTAAAGCTGGTGTGGTACGCATGAAATATTATAAACCTCTATTGGATCTACGGTATCAGAATGCAATGAATTACACTATTATTGCTCCTCCAATCTCTGGATGGGCAGATAAACTATTTCCGAATATCGCACAAAACGAGCGAATTGAGAGATTATGGGAAACTATGTTTGGAATTTGTCGTGTGAAACAACAAGATCCAATTTCTGCTTGGCGCAAACATATCAATCAACTCCAATCTAAGTGTAACTATTTAAATCAAAAGCAATATAATGCATTAAAACTTAAAGCTCCAGGAACAGATTTAATGGTTGGGTTAGTAAAGGGGCATATTTGGAAGAGCGGAGGATTTAAAGCTCAAAATGGAATTAATTTTGTAGCAAACTTCCCTACTGAAGAGATCTTTACCGTACCTCATAAAGATAAAACAGACGGGACAGTTATTCAAACAAAACCAAATAATGTAATAGAGGATTTAAAATTAACTTTTTCTAGTGGTAAGGTTGTACAAACAACAGTAAGAAAAGGAGAGGAATATCTGCATAAATTTCTTGAAACCGATGAAGGTGCAACTCGATTAGGTGAAGTAGCACTAGTGCCACATAGTTCACCCATCTCACAATCTGGCTTACTCTTTTACAATACTTTGATTGATGAAAACGCCTCATGTCATCTTGCTTTAGGGCAATGTTTAAGAATGTGTATAAAAGATGGTGAAGAAATGACTGATGATGAACTCTTGGATGCAGGAGGTAATACCAGCGGAATTCATTTTGATTTTATGATTGGCTCGGATAAAATGAACGTAGATGGTATACTGGAAGATGGAATGGCTGAACCGATAATGCGAAATGGTGAATGGGCTTTTGAGGTATGATCTTGAGAATATAACTCAATTTTGATATTTTTATCTTTTAAAATCTCAATAAAATAAAATACTAAATTTTAATTTTCTTAATTTTTATTTTTATTTTAACTTATGAAAATAAAACATAGGCATTTTATACGAAAATCCGACCTAAAGCCTTTAAAAGACGAGATCTTGAAACAATATGATCAAAAATTTGTCGATCAGATATTCCCTAAGAAGAGTAATGTTGAGGTTATTGAAACAGAAGCAGGGGATACATTATATGCAATTAATAATGTACTGAAACTTTGGAAATCTAAAGAGGGGTACATTCCAGTTTTAACATTACTGCTAGATAATCAAGTAGATTTAAAAACTATTGTTGTTGATTTTGGAGCTATTCGGTATGTAGCTAATGGTGCAGATGTAATGCGTCCTGGAATAACAAAAATAGATCCTTCGATTAAGAAAGGAGATATCGTGAGAATCATAGAAGAGACAAAAAATAGAGCCTTAGCAGTTGGAAAAGCAATGTTTGATGCTCCTGAAATGGAAATAAAAGCCTCTGGAAAAGTAGTAAAGAATCTTCACACCATTCAAGATTCTGTTTGGGAATTTGAAAAAGAGTTTAAATAAATTCCGCCTTTAATATTGAGTTAAGTAGAGTTTTTTCTGATTCTATTAATTGGTTTACTGGAAAACTGTTTAGTTCATAAGAGTCCAAGAGATCTCCACACTCTTTAAACTTGCATAAATTTATAATGATCTTTAATCCTTCTTCTATTATTTTATTATCTAAAATGCCATCTGAATTTTCCATTAATTTAATTATTGAATGAGCCTTCCATAATTCGTTTACATAGCTCTGATTATCTATACACAGAAAATCTTCAAATATTTCATTAAAAAACTCTACTTCGGAGATCATACTTTAGCCTATACCACCTCAACCCTTACGTGCTGAAAAATACACATTTCTCCCTTATAGTTGCAATTATATATCTATCCATTAATATATTTTAAACCATTCATTTCAGAGCTGTTTCGTTATGTTAATACAAACATCTAAAAATTGAGGACAAATATACGAAATGGATCATTTTTTTCATGTTTTTTTTTTGAAATTGTTAATTTTTACAATTATTTTTTCCACTTTTGTAAGATCTATCAAATAATTTTGATATTAAAAATCACGATTATTTTAAATTATAAAAAGAGTTGAAAAACAAACAATTAAAACTCTAATAATATCTACATATCTATCTAAAAGTGTAAATTCAATATATTTTAAATTAAATTTTATGTTAAAGATACTATGAATGATCAAGATTTAATTCTATATGAAGCACAAGGGCGTATTGTAACAATCACTATAAATAGACCAGATAAAGCAAATGCATGCAATATTCCGATGCTAAAATCAATACATGAAAGTTTAATTAATGCTAACGAAGATGAGAAAGTTAAATGTATTTTGATTAAGAGTACAGGGCAAAGATTTTTCTCAGCAGGATATGATCTTAAAGAAATACAAGGATCTCCTGAAAACGTAGCTCAAATAACGGAATGGGGCAGAAAGGTCAATGAGACTATTGTTCTTATAAAAAAACCAGTAATTACTCAAATTCAAGGTATTGCTATAGGTTTTGGTGTGATGGTAATTATGGCTTCTGATTTAAGAGTTTTTGCAGATAGACCTATTGATGAATTATATTTGAGATTACCAGAACTCGCAATTTCCGCTTTTCCTCAAACTGGAGCGACTCTTTTACCTCTTTTGGGGCTAGGGTTGACTTATGCAAAGAATCTTCTTTTCAGTACAGACAAATTTGGGGTGGAAGAATTAAAAAATATCAATTTTCCTACAAAGATTTTCCCACTTGATCAACTTGATACTGAAACTCTTAATTTCGCAAAACAGATAGTGAAATATCAAACTGAATTCATCTTCTTTACTAAAACCATGTTAACGATTATGAATAAAGCTTATATTAAATCATGCTTAAATTTAGAAGATGAATGTGGGAAAGCTGCTTATGACACCAAGAAAAAAACTATGAAGGAACTAGACGATTTTATTAAGGATTTATATGAAAAATATCCCTAATTTTTTTTGAAATAAAATTTTCCAATGGAAATTTTCATTGACAGACCGTAAGTAATTTTTTTTTAGTATGCACTTCTAAATTTTTTACTTTATGATTTATAAGGGCTTTTGGTAACTATGATTCTTGTGTAGTATAGAATCAAAGTCGTATAATATCTCGGTGATATGTTCCTTGCATATTACACGATGTTATAATTGATTTGAATTTTATATTACTAGGAACTATATGCCGATAGTCATAATGAGTATATGAATACACATATCTCGATGACTTATCATAATCAAAGAAAAGAGGTTATGTGTGGAAAAATGAGTATGTATCGATCATATTTATTAAAAAATAATTTCTGGGCAAAAAAAGGAAATGAAAAATTACCGGGAACAGAAAAAGTTTTTATAAAACATGATTCTGAAGTAGGAGGAATATATGCGATCATTGAGAATGATAGGAAGGGCGTTAAGATTATGGCTGAAGGGAGAGAGTACTTTTTTAATAATTTTGATAAGCTTGATTCATTTTTAACTCGACTTCAGCAGAGGAAAGATGATTTCATGAAGATTCTCAGAAGAAAGAATATTTCGCAGAGATTAAGAATGCTGGATATTTAGTTTTTTTTCAAATTTATTTACTTTTTTAAATTACAGGAATTTTGTTAGTCCTAATTCGGTTTAGTAACTAATCATTATAAATAGGCTCTAGTCCCGTTTGAAAATGTCTCAAACGTAATTTTGCTCCGCGAGAAATTCTAACTTTAGGAATTTTTTCTTTATTATCATAAAGTTCTGTAATTGCAGCCACAGCATAATCGACATGTGAACTACTATATACATTTCGCGGCATTGCGAATCGAACTAAATTCAAAATCCCTTTTCGCTGATCGGGTGTTTTTTTATCCCATTCAAAAGCAAAAGGGCCTAACTCAACTGCTCTTATACCATAGTGTTTTAGAAGTTCAATAGTAAATCCTACACCTCCAAAATCATCGATCTTCATATTAGTTCCCTCAAAAAACTTATCCATATTAAGGTATACCGCATGACCCCCTGCAGGAAGGATAACAGGAATACCATTCTTAGCAAGTTTTCGTGCAAATTCTCTTACTTGAATTTTTCGTTCATTTAAATAAGGTTCTTTGACAACTTCATATAATCCTGCAGCTAAAGCCATTATGTCTCTACCACTCATTCCACCATAAGAATCATTTCCGAATGTTAATATCTGTCTTTCTTTTAATCTAATCCCAATATCTTCATTTATGGAAAACTTCTTATGAAAAACACCTTGATCTCTAAAAAAAAGTCCACCACCCATGTTCGCTAGTCCATCTTTTTTGAAACTAATAGTGAAACCATCAACATAAGAAAACATTTCCTTTACAATACTTTGAATTGTGTGATTTTTATATCCATCTTCAAATTCTTTAATAAAATTTGCATTTTCACTAAAGCGACACGCATCGAAGAAAAAAGGAATATTATATTTTTTAGCAATTTTATTAACTGCTTTTATATTTTCGATTGAGACTGGTTGACCAGCTGCAGTATTATTTGTGATTGTAACATAAATTAATGGAATTGCTTCAACACCCTTATTTTGAATTAGATTTTCTAGTCCTTCAAGTTCCATATTACCTTTAAAGGGATTCCTATTGTCCATTTCAAGGTAATATGGA
>Ga0209635_10002484_pt1 | contig 14130 bp, 14 predicted proteins | sample DeeMarSWOR230_32_FD_187463 | JGI IMG/M metagenome (GOLD analysis project Ga0209635, IMG submission 187463) | Marine sediment microbial communities from White Oak River estuary, North Carolina - WOR-2-30_32 (SPAdes) (version 2) | ecosystem: Environmental > Aquatic > Marine > Intertidal zone >... | reverse complement strand
TTACTTTTATTTATAACTGTATATTTAATAGATAAATTCTTTCTTAGTAAAGAACCTGAAATTGAACAAAACCAAAAACGATTTGTATTAGAGTTAGTAGATTCAGATGTAATGATTTCAAATAAAAAATTATTTTATATTAATAGCATTGGAATAATCATTACAATAATATTATTTGCAGTTTTGCCGTTAATTTATTTGACGGCAGCAATATCCGCATTTATCTTAATTCTGATTAATAAAAAGTATACTAAGAAAAACACGAGTGATCTTCTTAAAGACGTAGAGTGGGAAATTATTTTCTTTTTTATTTCTTTATATGTTGTAATCGGATGCTTGACAGCAGCAGGTTTTGAAGAATTATTTACAGGAATTCCCTTCGATGTATTAAATCCCTTTATGCTAAGTCTTGTAATTTTAATTATAGTAAGCTTAATATCCGGTTTTGTAGCAAATACACCTACTGCCTTAATCTTTATACCTATAATAGAATTTTTACAAGGAAGTTTTCCTTCAATTCCTTTATTATACTCATTTATAATTGGAATAAATCTTGGTGGAAATCTTATTCCTCAAGGAGCAGCATGTGATATGATGACGTTAAAAATTGCTCAGAAATATGATGTTGAGAATATGAACTTCAAACGATTATTAAAAGTAGGAGCAACTTTTGCAATAATTCATATAATATTATCAATTGGATATTTATTTCTATTAAGTTTATTTTTTGGCTAAATCTTAAATTATTGTCTTACATTCGATTTCCTATTTTCTTAATGGTGAGATTTTTCGAAGTCTATCAATAACGTGAGGAAGTTTTTCTAATAAATAGTTTACGTCCTCTTCCTTAATGAATTTACTTAAACTTATTCTTAAAGAACCATGAGCTTCTTCTGGTTTTAAACCAATTGCCAATAATACATGAGAGGGGTCTAATGATTTTGATGAACATGCGGAACCTGTTGAGGTAGCGATACCTTCCATATCTAAATCTAAAACAATAGATTCTCCTTCGATATATCTAAATCCTAAATTTACATTATTGGGGAGTCTTTGTGTTGGATGTCCATTAAGATATGAATCTTTAATATTTTCAAGAACCCAATTAATGATTTTGTCTCTTAGTTTTGTCTGCCTCTCTGTTTCTTGAACCATTTCTTGTTTTGCGATCTCCACAGCCTTAGCAAATCCAGCTATTAATGGTACTGCTACTGTACTTGGTCTCATTTCTCTTTCATGCCCCCCTCCGAATAAAAGAGGTTTAATAAACTTACCCCTTCCTTCCCTTACACCTTTATTTCTTATATATAATAATCCTATTCCTTTTGGTCCATATAGTTTATGAGCACTAGCAGACAATAAATCTATATTCATGTCATTAACGTCTATGGGAACCTTCCCAAAAGCCTGAACTGCATCAGTATGAAAAATGATGTTATGTTTTCTGGCAATCCCTCCTATTTCTTTTATTGGTAGGATTGAGCCAATTTCGTTATTAGCAAACATTATAGTAATTAAAATTGTTTTATCAGCAATAGTTTGCTCCAATTCATTAAGATTAATTAAACCATCTTTATCTACTGGTAAAAAAGTTACCTCAAATCCTTCCTTTTCTAATTGTTTACATGGATTTTCCACGGCATGGTGTTCAATAGAACTTGTGATGATATGATTACCTTTTTCGCGATTTTTTCTTGCAACACCCATAATTGCTAGATTATCTGCTTCCGTTCCTGAAGATGTAAAAAAGATTTCTTCTGATTTTGCATTAATTAATGATGCTATAATTTTTCGCGATTTTTCTAATACTTGTCCGGCTTTTTGACCCATAGAGTGTAAACTTGAGGAATTTCCATAAGTTTCTTTGAAATGCAAATTTATTTCATCGATAACTTTTGGATCCATAGGGGTTGTCGCCGCATTATCCAAATAAACATATTTTGATCGAGTCATGATAATTTATGTTTATATACTTATTAATCTCATAATTAAATAAGAATTAAGCTTAAATTAATAATTCATTTGATGAGAGTTTTTATATTAATATTAATTCTTACAAAAATAAAATTTTAATAATTTTAAATAGAATGAGCTGATTAATAAATGGTCTTCTCTCTTATTTGGGGGATAACAGGAACAGGATATGTTTTAAAAGAATCAATTAATCTAATGAAAGAATTAAAAAAGAATTACGATGTTGATTTAACTGTTATTCTTTCCAAAGAAGGAGCAGCAGTTGTAAAATGGTATAAATTATGGATTGAGTTAACTGAGGCCGTTAAAAAGGTAAAAATTGAAAAAACTCCTAACGTACCTTTCTATGCTGGACCTTTACAACTCGGTAAATACGACATGTTTTTGGTTTGCCCCGTATCAGCAAATAGCGTAGCAAAAATCACATATGGGATAGCTGATACATTAATTACTAATTGTGTTGCCCAAGCTATTAAAGGAGGGGTAATTGTATATATTTTTCCTTCAGATCAAGATTTAGAGCCAATATCAACTACTCGACCCGATGGTAGTCCTTTAACGTTGAAAATTAGGGATATTGAAATCGAAAATATCAAAAGATTAAAAAAAATGGAAGGTATCCACATATTTTCGGACTTCTCTGAAATTAAACCACTCATCTTAAAAAAGATTAATGAAAAAAGTTAAGAATATTTATTAACATTAGGCTTCATATTTTACTGGTTGTATTGCCCTTTCTGGGCATAATAATTCACATTTCAAACAACCTTGACATTTTATGATTTCTTTAAAATTATATCTAATTCCTTCTTCTTCCCTTCCCACTTTCTTCACAATTTCTTTATAGAAAAGATTTTTGGGGCAAAAATTTCCGTTCTTATCTAGACACTCTTCACACAAACTGCATTTTTCATGGTCTATTTTAATACTTACTATTTGATCTGGATGAAGTATAGAAGTTACTTCAATTGCATTCCTAGGACACACCTGAACACAATTTAGGCATGCTTTACACTTTTCATAATCAACTCTTCTAATACCATGCTCAAAATATATCGCTTTAGCTTTACATGCCCGTAAACATCTTTCGCATCTTAAACAAAGTTCTTGGTCTATTTGAACTGGAATAAATTTCTCTTTAATAACTTATTACCTCAAAAAAATTTTCTCTGGATGAAATCAAGGTAAGTTTAAATTAGACAATTATTAAAAAATTTAAAAATTCGCCTTTATGAATTATTAAAAAATTTAACAATTCACCTTTATGAATCATTAAATTATTATATTTTAAGCCTTAGAAAAAAAAATTAAAAAGAAAGTTATTTTTATTGAAAATATTGAGTATATCTCTCTTTTGGTTCCTCTGGTATTTGCTGTTGTCTTTGAAATTGTTGCGCTTTTTCAGCCAATTCTAGCATTTTAGCTTTCATTTCTTTTCCCTCTTCAATTAGTTTAGATGTATCGATATTTAAGTTGTATATTTGGTTTAAAACCTCTAATATAGAAGCCGCTCCTTCTGGTGTAGGTATTTCAAGGACAGGAGTAAAAAGCGCAAAAGCTTGTAATTTGTTTGCTAAAGCTTCATTAAGTACTGTTGCCTCTGGTCCTACAATTATTCCTTTCTCAACTTTTTTTAAACCGTATTTCTCTAATTGCTCTATCATGTGCGATTCAGCAGCATAATACACTGGGTAATCATCTATTATTCCACGTTGGGGAATTCCTTGGAAAATTACAATTTCTTTAGCTCTTACATCTTCAGATAAAGCCCAATTATTAATGGTCTTTGAGAGATCATTATAAGCTGCACTCACTTGAAATGGTACTTCTGAAATTCCTATGATTAAATTATTCTGTGGAGAATAGTAAAGCCGAAACGGGTGTTTCAATACACCAGCATAAAAGACACTGATTGGGGGAAGATAATCGCTTGTAACAAAACCGATTTCCTTTATATCAGGTAACTGGTCTATTAAAGCGTTAGCAACTATCGGTCCTATCAATCCAATTCCTGCAAAACCTAAAATCAAAGTTGAACCAGGTTTAATCTCAGTAGAAAAATCATATATCACTATTGAACTTTTCTTCCCTTTTTCACATACATATTCTTTTTTTACCAAGGATAGCACATCTTTTATATTTTAGTTATTAGTATTTTTCTTAATTCAATATAATTTAGTGAATCTTACAATATTAATCTATTAGAATACTTTAATTTACAAATAAAAGAAATGTTTTTATCTAATAAATAGACAAATTTTATTTTTTATAAATCGATTAACTACATATAAGAAATGTTTATTCTAAAATAATCAAGAAGAAGCTATGAATATGCTTTTAGAACTAAAGAATCTAACTATTCCCACCCTTGACCAAAAATGTGTAATCGTTAATAATGTTTCTTTTGGGGTAAAAAAAGGATCAATACACGCAGTTATTGGTCCAAATGGTTCTGGAAAATCAACATTAGCATATACAATAATGGGTTTGGACTCTTATAAAATCTCTCAAGGTAAATTATACTTTGATGGAATTGATATAACAAATATGAGTCTTACTGAACGTGCCAAATTAGGAATTACACTAGCATGGCAAGAACCTGCTCGTATAGATGGATTAAGCGTCTTTAAATATATTAGTTTGGGTATTAAAGATAAAAGCAATTTGCAAGAAAAGGTTAAGGAAGCTTTAAGAACTGTTAACTTAGAGCCTGAACGATATTATAATAGAATTATTGATGAAACCTTAAGTGGAGGGGAAAGAAAGAGAGTAGAGCTAGCAGCTGCTATTGCGATGAGACCAAAATTAATAATTTTGGATGAACCCGATTCTGGTTTAGATATGATTGTCATTGAAGATTTCTTAAATATTTTTAATAAGATCAAGGCATTAAACATGACAATTCTATTAATCACACACAGAGAAGATATTGGAATGGTAGCCGATTATGGAACCTTATTATGGAGAGGAGATGCTATATTGACTGATGAATTTCCTACAGTAATGGTAAAATACTGTGCTAAAGCGGGATTAAAGGAATTTTGTAAAAGAGCTTTGTTTAAAAATGGAGGAAAATGTTTTGATGACGAATATATTGACAGAATTTTTAGAGAGGAAGAATTGTTATGAGAAGAAACGAATATCCTCAAGAGATTTTACAAAGCTTAGAAGATTACAATATTGATATTAAGGATTTTATGCCCGGTCATGGAGGTGGGGCTAAATTACTTTTAAATTTTAATAAAATTGCTGGCGTTGATCAAGTAGAGGGGGTTATTTTGAAAGGTCGTGAAATTCCCAACGGAATAGTTGCTGATATTATTATTAAAGAGGGAACTAAACATGAGGAACCAGTTCATTTATGTTTTGGTGTAAACAAAGAAACGGGAGTCCAAGAGATTTTTCCTAGAATTATAGCAGAGGATAATACAAGTGTAAAAGTGCAAGCCCATTGCTCCTTTCCGAAGGCTAATGGACTTATTCACAAGATGTTTGGCCATTTTTATATTGGGAAAAATTGTAATTTTAATTATAGTGAAACACATTATCATGGTGAAAATTCTGGTGCATTAGTAGCTCCAGTGGGATATATGTATATTGGTGAGAATAGTATTTTTGAAAATAACTTTAATTTAACACAGGGCACCCCAGGTAAGGTAAAAATTATGATAGATATTTATGCGATGCAGAATAGTATAATAAGATCGAATATTAAAGCCTATGGAAAAAGTAAAAAAGATTCTATCAGAATTAGAGATTCGGTATTTCTGGAGGGAGAAAATGCCCGGAGTGTCATAAAAATGAAAGCAGTAGCTAGAAATGGAGGCGAAGTTTTGATGTATGGTGTAACTGAAGGAAATGCTCCTCATTGCAATGGTCATGTAGAATGTAGTGAAATAGTTCTAGGAAAAGGTTCTATATGTAGAGCTCGTCCGTTTATAAGAGCAATAGATCCAACTTCAAGTATATCTCATGAAGCTTCTTTAGGAAGATTTCCTCAGAAGTGGCTCGATGAGCTAATGGCTAAAGGATTAACGGAAGATGAAGCCACAGAAATATTAATTGAAGCAATGTTAAAAGAATAAATTAATGAAAATTTAAACCAAATAATTAATAATATAAGGTGAATAATAATGGATAAAGAGAAAAAAGAAGGAGATTATGCTCCATTGTTTAAGTTAGAATCCTATAATGCTGGAATAATTGATTTAGAAGAATTGATTGGCAAACAAAAAATTGTTTTAATTTTTTCTCGTTATTTTGGATGCCCAATCTGTCAATTGGATCTTAATATCTTACTAGAGGATATAGTTAAAATCAGAGCAAAAGGAGCAAAAATCTTGTATATAACTCAATCGGGGGAAAAAGTTGCTAAAGAATATATAGATAAATATAAAATAGACTTTCCGGTTATTCACTCCTCTAAAGATGAATTGTATGCAGAGTATGGTTTAGGGTTAATGACAGCAGGCGCAGTAGCGGAAGTTAGAAGTAAATTAAAAGAAGCAATGAAATTGGGTATAGCGCATGGAGAATATGAAGGATGGGAAAAACAGGGACCCGGGCAATTTGTAATTGATGAAGAGGGAAAAATTATACACGGGAGAAAGGGATGGTTATTAATCCCTGAAATATTGGAAGTGTTATAATCAAAATCTAAAAATTAAAGAAGTAATGATGAAAGAAAATACAAAATATCATAATTATAAATTTGTTGGGAAAATTTATGTTGACGAGATCCAACCTTGGTTTGATTTTGCCTCAAGCAAGCCATGGGATGAGGGAGAAATACCGTGGGTTTTAGAAAATAGAGTTAGAAGAGAGATCCTAATATTCCTAGCACATGGAGCAAAATCATTTAATGAACTTTATGATATGATAAATTTTTCTCCAAAACCTTTACTAATTACTAAGGATGAATATGATTGTCAGGTAAGTTATCAGTGGACTAAAGAGACAATAGAAAATCATCTGTTAAATTTAGAATGGTATCATTTAATATATAAGAATAATGACAAATACGAAATATCTTTTCCTATTTTAAAGTTCGAGAATTTAGCTGAAATCGATAATTACATAAATAAGTTCTCACGAGCATGGATTAAGGTCATAAAAGAAACAAATTATGAAATAGAAAAACATATGGCTGAGATTAAAGAAAAGATTCCTTTATATGAAATATTAGTAGAAAAAGCTGTTGAAAAATTGTATCAACTCCTGAAGAATGAGGAATTCTTACCACAGGAGCCAAATATTAAAGTATTATGGGCTGAGCAACTTAGAAACGTAAAATTTGAAGAATGGGTCGACAAAAATTTTTAATATACATTATTTTTTTTGACTTCAATTTTATAATTTGGAACTATCAAATCTGCTCCTCAAATAGTTTTTTATTTTAAATTATGCAGATAACACCTGCATATCACTTAATTTCAAAAGAAGAACTTATATGTTCATTATATATACGTGGAAAATATCCACATATTTATATAACACACCTTCTTTAAAAGTGAGACCTATGATTAGTACAGAAATAGGTGAACCTGACCCAGTTCTTAACCTTAAAGATTTGTTTTATGATTCAACAATTAGTAATGAAATAAAGTCCGAAATTAGAGAATTAGGAGAAAAAAGTAGAGTTGACAATTTTAAACTACTCGAAGAAATCCAAACTATATTACATAGATGCGCACACTTAAATCCAAAACAAAGATTAATGTACTGTGAAAGTCAGAGATATTTCATGAAATTATATCTGAGAGAAGTTAATAAACAAAAATAACTGAATGATTTCATTGCAGTTATTGATATTATAAATAATACTTTTTTATTTCTTCAATTACCAAATTAATTAGCGTTTTCTCATTTTTAATTGCATAAAAAGTAACCTTATCAAGGAGATTCTTAAATCGACTTTTAGGTATCTTAGCGGAACCTATAAAAAAACCTACAATTTTATGACCCTTTTCTGATAGTTCTATTAAAGTTTTTTTAGCAGCGCCCCAATTATATATAGCAAAATCAGTGATGATAAGAACCAAAACCTTTCTCTCAGCTTTTTCACATTGCTTAAAAACTGCATTAACAGGTAATTGTGTGCCACCACCTTGATATTTCAATAAAATTCTCTCTGCATCATGATAATTCTTAGTCCATTCACAAATGTCTGGTTTATTAGAAAAATTTATTACACTAAATTTTATACCTCTACTAGCAGCATAATGAAGTGCCGCAAATGATGCAACTAAAGCAGTATGATATTGGCCTCTCGGATTTTTAGTTGAATAATTCCAATTCATAGATCCTGATGAATCAATAACTAATAGTAAATCAGGAATCTGTTTCTCAATTAAATATCCTAAACCTTCTTTTTTAGACCACTTTCTAGTAGTGATATTTGGGATAATTACCGGACTTGCTAATACCGTTTGTACTACATCCAATTCTTCTATTGGTTCACCAACACGCCACGGTTCGGGATAAATAGGCATCTTACCTCCTGATTTTTCTTCAAAAATCTTAATTTCAATTAGATTTTTTGCTAAACCTCGATACCATGTCGCTAAAGGATTTTTATCAATTAATAAACCAGCTTGACTAGCTGGCGCTCCAAATTCAGAATATGGCGTTTCTCTAGCGAATTTCTCCGCTTTTTGTCGTAATTCTTCTTCATCTCTTTCTTTTATTTTATCTGAATTTTTATTTTCTAATGGGTTATCCATCACTTCTAAAATATCTTCTGGAAAATCTATGGTTTTTCCTGATCCTTTTATAATAAAGGTGTTTGAAACTAAATCTTTCAATGTATTTGCGATTTTTTCAACCTTCATTTCCCATAAAGTATCATCTTCAAACTTTTTTAATACAATATCAGCAACTTTTTCAGCCAAATTAATTATTGAAGTATTAGGATGGTTTTCTAATAATTCTATATCTAAAAGGTGCTCATAAGTGCGAAATAAAAACCTCGTAAATTCACTTAATTTATTTTTATAATTAGCTTGAATATGTTGGTAAGTTTTTTTTAGTTCCCAATAAATCAATTCGGGATACTTTTTATATAATTTAGTATCGATAATGAAATCAGCAAAAAGATTTACTATGATAGAAGCATAATTTCTATTTACATGTTTCATGGCGGCTTTTAATAGTTTCGCATTAATAAATCCATCATAGGGGATTATAACGTAGTGTGAGACTTCATGTAGGGAGATAGCATGAAAATAATTTATATGATCTTTACGATCTGCTAAAAGTGGTATATTAGATAGATTCATAGTAATCTGCCATTGATGATCTGGATCAATATAAAAGCCCTCTTTATGTGTATAATCAAAAACAAAATTAGGTTCATTTAATGGAGGATAATAATACTCTTTCAATGTTTTATTCCAAGCTATATACGCTAATTCAACTAATTCTTTTTCCTTTTGCTTTAAGTTCTTTCTTCCGTTTATATGTTTTCCGTTTACCATAAAATCTTAAGTTATTCCTCTTTTTGAATATAATTTAAATTATCTAATATAGATCTCAACTTTAAGGCTTCACTGCCCCCGGATATCTGAATATTTACTAAGGAATCCTCATTTATTCCACTTACATTGATTTCTATTAATAAATCTTCTGCTCTAATTTGTTTTGTTTGTCTTCTAATTAGAGCTTCTTTTATAGGCTTATCTAAGATTGGAAATTCTGCAGCTATGTCTGCCCATACTTCATCTCGATTCATATATTTAAAAACATAATCTGTAACTGTTTGTTTATAAAGCTCTTGATTACATAAATTTATTAAATAAGCTCTATTCGGAAAATTAATATCTTCAGTTAATGTATTCCTTAATTCAGCTAATTCTTTAATATTGCCTCTCTTTGCAGAATTTATTATTTTTTGAGCTAAAGTTGAATATTTCTTATCATTGACATTATTAACAAAGGGGAGTAAATCAAATTTTACGATTAGATCATTTTTTTTGTAATTTTTTAATGTAGTTAATTCTTCTTTTTCAGCAATTCCATCCCTAAATTTTTCTGTTATTTGATAACATATTTCACGGTTAATAAACTTCTTTTGAATTAAATTCAAAATTCCTCTTGAGAATTCATATCTATTTCCCCAATAAGGTGCTTTATCCAACTCCCTATTTGAATAGATAACCCTATGGGAAATTACATACGGAGCTATAGTATTTACTATATTAACATCTATTTTGTTTAAATTCATCAGCCATGTTAAGGCTTTAGAGTATCTTAGTAAGTCTTTTGCTACTCTAACGCTTAGTATTGAATCTATTTTATTACAAATATTCTGTGTTGTGTCAAAGTGACACCCTGAGCATAATCCTTTACTTGGCTTGAGGTTCTCTGAGTTTCCTTTATCAATTCGATCACAGAGAGTAAACTCTCTTACAATGGCATGGATATAATTATTGACCTTATTTTCAAAAGGTATTTTATTAACAAAATACCAGATCTCCATTAGTTCGTCAATTGTTAAAACTTTAGGGACTTGAATTAACTCATCCCAACCACTATATTTTTCATCTTTTCCCTTCAATATTAGCTCTAAATCGGAGCTGGTTGGCATTGATATTGGAACGGATATACCATATCTATCTAAAAATGGTTGAGATAATTCAAATGTACCAACATCTTGAGGGTTGATGGTAGCATATAGGCAATACTTCTGAATAGTAGTAATTTCATCGTAATACTTAATAGTCCCTTCAGCAAGAAGAGATAACAATATATCTTGCGCATAAGGGGTTAGTCTATTAACTTCATCAATAACTTTCCAAAAATTTGTTATGAATTGTCGCCAAACAACTACTTCTTCTCCATCATGCATCAATTTTCCTAATTTCAGAGTACCAACTAATTTTTCTTCTGTGAGTTGAGGATGGCCTCTAATAATTGAATTTTCAATTTCTTGAAGGGAACTTCCAGTAAACATACGTCCCAGTAATTTACAAATAGTTGTTTTTCCTCCACCATGACCTCCGATCAGTAGCATTGCTGAATTCGGTACTAATGCATTTAATACACAGAGGGATAATATTTCAGGCAAAATCTGTGTCTTTACTTGCTCACTATCCTCGTTGAAGTATTTAATTTCCAAATTTTTAGAATGGACGAATAATTGATTTGCCTGTATCAAATTGATTATTTTCCATACTTTTTTCCTTAATAAATTTTCTTCTCCTAACTTATTCGACATATATGTTATTTTCTTCGAGTTTTTAATATTAATTTAAAATGAGTTTGAGTATTTAATTCTATTTTATGTATTATCTATAAGTAATTATCAAAATACATTAAAAAAGTTATATCAACATGAAAATATAAAAGAGAATACTTTTAAAAATAACCAATATGTCCTAAATTTTTTCCTTTTTCGTCTAATGCATAAACTAAACCCATAGATAAAGGTTCTTCTCCTCCATGTTTAGTAGATTTGGCTACTTCTTTTAAAGTTTCTAGTTTTAATATAAAAATACCATTACATTTTTTACATTTAATATAGATCTTTTTAGTTTGTTTGTTACCTTCATCATATTCTTCCTTTTTGAAAGGTTCTAACAATTTTGGGTCCTCATTATCACAATTTTTTAAAAAGCATTGGTCTAATGAAATCTTTTCCATTCCCCTACGCGCAAGGGCAATGTAAACATATTCGGGTATTTCATTCCTTAGATCTTCTTTATCATTCATATTATATTAAAAAAGTAATAGATAAAAATTTCTTATTATTATATTTTATAGAAAATAATCAAATGAATACTTTTCATTTTCATTATGCCAGAAAAGGAAGAAATTTCCGAAGATACTTTAGAATATATCTCTAAATTAGCTTTATTAGATTTAAAAGAAGAAGAAAAAAGCAAGTTAGTCAAGCAATTGAGTGAGATTCTGATTTATTTTAATAAATTAAATGATTTAGATACTGAAAATATTAAACCAATGACCCATCCCATCGAGGGTTTACAAAATGTGTTTCGAAAAGATATACCTAAAAAGTCCTTGAGTAATGAAGAAGCATTAAAGAATGCTGAACATAAAAAGAATGGCTTTTTCAAAGCCCCAAAAATATTAAAGGGTTAACTTTTTAGTCCTTATAGTGTTCTGTAAGAGTTTTTATTGCTTCCTCCATATCCTTTAAGGCTCTTTTTCTTTCTTTTGGAGTCATGGTATAAAAATCTTCTTCCAAATTGATGCCAATCTTTTGTGATTCTGCTACAGGTTTGAATTTTTTATAAACTAAAGCGTTTATGTAACGTTCATAATGACTTAATGCTTTATTTAATTCGGAATTATCTTTTATAGTGTTCCATAATTCTAAGGTTTCCAACGATCTTATTCCCACATCTAATCGAAACCAACTAATTGGAAATAATATTTTTTTCTTTATTCCATATTCAATGATTTTAATATTTTCTTCATCAATATAGATCTCAGGAAATTCATCCTTATTAAAAACTATATTATCACTCATGATATAGAGGTTTGCAGCATTTCTAGAAGTACAAACTAATCCCACAGCAAAACCTTTTGCTAATCGTAATTTATTTATTAAATCTTCTAAATTTGATCCTTTTAAGTGTATATTATCCCTTTTAGTCCCTTGAAATTCAATCTTTATTTTTCTTACTCCTTCTTCATCTAGGATGTTTGGAAAGAGTTCTTTTTCTCTAGATGTTTTATGAGCCTCCATTAATTTATTTATAATTTTATAATCTAGTTTTAAACTGGGTACAACTGAAACATTTGCATCTAGAAAAGCATCCACTTCAAAATCAGCAATACCATAAAATATTTTCCTGTTGTTAATTATTTGATAAATGGTTTTGATAATTGCATCATTTAAAGCATCAGGATTTTCGCGGATCGAATCAAATTCTGTAGTTGTAAAAGTGTCTATTTGATCTTCTAATCCTTTTTCTTCATAAAAAGCAGCCCATGACATTTCTGTGTAAATTAAGCCTTCATTATAGAAATTATGATTACTATCAATACTTACAATTAATTTTGAGCCCCCTATATCCACACCTTTCTTACTGCCAGAAGCTAAAATCGCAGATGGAGGATTAAAGAAATCTAACGACAAATAAAAGTATCACATTTTATTTTTTTTATTATGATATGAAAAATCCTAATTATAATAGAATAGAAATCATATAAAAAATTAGTGGAATAGAAATTGCCGTTTTTTAATTTTTAAATTATTTTGATTCAATTCAATTTATTAATCCTCATTAACTATTAGGGAGTGTGACGAAAAAAGTAGAACCTTTATATCGCCCTTCAGATTCTGCCCAAATCTCCCCCCCGTGTAATTGTACAATCTCTTTAGCAATGTGGAGCCCTAATCCAGTGCTCTCTAAAGGAACATCATGTTCTCCATGTATGGGTGGTTGTATCTTGCTGAATTTCTTGAAAATTTTGTTCAATTCATCTTTCGTTAAACCAATACCTGTATCTTTTACTGAAATTTGTGCGGAATTTCCTATATTATCCAACCTAATAGTAATTTTTCCTCTAGTAGGAGTATATTTTATAGCATTTGTTAATAAATTGGTTAATACTAATTCTATTCTTGAATCATCAACATCGATAAGTAATGAATTTGGAAGTGTTAAATCATAGGTTTGATTTCTTGATTTCATCAAATATTTTACTTCATTAATACATTTTGTTATTAATTTAGTCAAATCAATATTGCTTTTATCAAGTTTAAACATTTTTGATTCTAAACGGGACAAATCTAACAGAGAATCTACAAGTTTTTTTAATCGCTTTGTACCAGAAAGTGCCATTTCAAAAATATCTGAAGATTCACCATCGAATTTGTGTTTATGGAATTTATCTAATAGCTGGAAAGCCCCATAGATAGTTGTAATAGGTGTTTTTAGCTCATGGGAAGCTCTATCTATGAACTGTCTTCTCATTTCATCTAGTTCTTTTAATTTCATTTCAACTGATTTTTTTTCAGAGATATCATGTCCCATAACTATTATAAAATTTTTTTTCCCAAGCTTTACTAAGGAAGATTCTATGTTTATCCAAATTAAACATCCATCTTTTTTAACTAATTCAATATCTAATGGTTGTAGAGGTTTACCTTTTGATATTCTTTTAAGTCTTTCAAGAAGAATTGGTATA
>Ga0209635_10002483_pt1 | contig 14134 bp, 10 predicted proteins | sample DeeMarSWOR230_32_FD_187463 | JGI IMG/M metagenome (GOLD analysis project Ga0209635, IMG submission 187463) | Marine sediment microbial communities from White Oak River estuary, North Carolina - WOR-2-30_32 (SPAdes) (version 2) | ecosystem: Environmental > Aquatic > Marine > Intertidal zone >... | reverse complement strand
TTTTTCCCTTTCCTTCCACTATCCAGGGGTTAAGGGCTTTTTTCTATGCTATCGTTAGATTTGCTGTATCTGTTGCATAAATGGTCTACGTATTGATTCCCTCTTAGCTCGATCCTCCCAGTACTAAACAATTCACACTCTCACGGATAAGATATGTATTCTACCACTCAGCTTCCCTAGTATCGGTTTGCCTCGCAACTGATACCCTGCAAAAAAGCGAAAAGAGCCCCACAGCATAAGTCATAGCCAAATGAACCATCTGATGTTCTCTTTCATATAATCCATACTCGACAGTGATACTTGACTCTACCAGATTGTAGGAGTAGCATCTTGATACAAGGCGTTATTGCCATTTGAATCCGCTTTTACCGGGAAGTAGAAGTACATCACAACAAATATACAAGATACCATTTCAGAGAATTGACTAACCTTGAGTGATTTGGCTAGTTAATAGAAAAATGCTGTACAGCTTGGGGGTTTAAAATCATGGTAAAAATCTATCACGACCAAGACGCAGATCTGGACTTTTTAAAGGATAAGACCATTGGCATCATCGGCTATGGCAATCAGGGACAGGCCCAAGCCCTGAACTTAAGGGATAGCGGGGGGGGAATTATTATCGGGGTTCGAGCTGATGAGACCCGCCAGCAAGCCATAAGCGATGGGTTTGATGTATTTTCGATCCAAGAAGCAGCAACCCGGGCCCAGGTTGTGTTGTTACTTATTCCAGACGAGGTCATGTCTGGGGTATTTAAGAGTGAGGTTCTACCAGGGCTTTCCCCGGGCAAAGCCCTTTGCTTTGCTTCTGGTTGTAACGTGGCATTCAAATTGATCGAACCACCGGATGGGGTTGATATCGTCATGGTAGCACCGCGAATGATAGGGGCCGGTGTACGCCAGCGGTATCTGGAACGAAAGGGCTTTCCCAGTTTCATTGGTGTCCACCAGGATGCCACCGGGAATGCGCTGAAGACCGCCTTGGCAATTGCCAAAGGGATCGGATCCACGAGAAGCGGCGTCATGGTCCTCACATTTGCTGAAGAGGCCGAACTAGACCTTTTCACGGAACAGGCCTTTGGACCTGCCTTTGGCCAGGTCCTGCTGTCGGCGATCCAGACCCTCATTGATGCTGGCTATCCGGTGGAAGCGGTGATGATCGAATTGATCCTGTCAGGAGAGTTCACCTATTCCATGCAGAAGATTGTGGAGATTGGGTTATTCAAGCAGATGGAACTCCACTCTCACACCTCTCAGTATGGATCTATGACCCGTTCCGTACGTTTTATAAATCCACAGATATCCCAAATCATGAATGAGATCTTGGAGGAGATACGATCCGGGGCCTTTACAAGAGAATGGGAGGCTGAGCAGAAGGCCGGGCTTCCCGTGTTCAATCAAATCAAGGACCTGAGGAACTATCATCCCATTGCAGAGTGGGAGCGCAAAACCCGGGAGGCATTCCATGTGGCATAGCCTTTGAGCTAAGCCAGCTAATCGATAGCGGACTGCCCCCGCCTGATAGCGAGGGATAATCTTAATCTACCTCAATACTAATCATGCATAGAGATACTCATTTTCGATATGAAGTGGTACGGCACATGACAATACCTTGAGATGGCCGGTATCTACTAACTAAGGAGGCAGGCGATTGTTCAAGAGAGTATATGTGTTCAGAGTTAAGCCCAAGCACGAACTCGTCAGTGAGATAACTGACTACTGCATGCGCCATGGCATCACATCTGGCGTGGTTATCGAAATAATAGGTTCTGTGGAGAGCGCCAGGCTCAACTTTCTCAAGGAGCTCCCGGGTAAATATGAAGCGGTGGAGTATGAGGGGCCCCTGGAGATCGTTTGCGCGCAAGGCTCCGTAGCTCTGAAGGGCTCTGACCTTATCGCCCATTTGCATGTACAGCTTTCAAGTCCCGACGAATGCCAAGGCGGTCATCTTGCTGAGGCCACGGTGTTTTCCACAGCAGAGGTAGTGATAGGGGAACTTGACTACCAGCTTGTTCGATATGCCGACGATTATACTGGCCTCAATGAGTTGAAGCTCTAACCTGATAAGCCATGATGCCTCAAATTAGCGCTATACCTCGTGGAGGCGATTTGGGATACCGCAGCGCGGTAGATCCTCTACAAGATTCGAACTAGAAGCGCCGCTTCGTTGCTACTCCGGATGTCCAAAGTACTACTACACCCTACGCTGCCGAACGCCACTCTATCTGATGATTCCCGCGGCAACCAGCTGAGCGAATTCTTGGTCCGACATACCGAGCAGCTCACAGAAAACGTATTCATTATGCTGCCCGAGCAGGGGTGAGGGGTCGACCGTGGGCAGGGTAGCACTCATTTTCCAGGGAACACCAGCCAGCACCTTATTGCCCGACTCGAGGTGCTGGGGGGCGATCAAGAAGCCGCGCTCAATTAGATGAGGGTCGTTAGCTACTTGCTCTGGAGTGAACGACGGGCCCGCAGCTATGCCCGCCTGCTGTAGTATCTCTGTGATTTCGGAAACATAATGTGTGCTCGTCCACTCGCCCACTAGCCGGTCTAAGTCGTCCTGATTCTGCCATCGTGAGAGTCCGTCGGCGAAGCGCTCATCCTTGGTCCACTGCGGGCTACCCATAGCGTGGCAGAAGACGTCCCAGTCCTCATCACTGGCGATGGCAATCGCAATCCAGGTATCTTCCTCAAGACATGGGTAGCAGCCATGCGGGGCCATGGTATCGTCTCGGTTCCCTGCAAAGCTTCGCACCCTCTGGTTCATGGTATAGTCCATAATAGCCTCCGGGATCTGAGCCATTACCGCCTCGGTCATCGCCATATCGATATACTGACCCTCGCCCGTCTTGCTGCGATGATACAGTGCGGCGAGAACGGCAATGGTGAGATGAGTGCCGGTTACGTGGTCAGCCCATATCCCTCCAATGTAAGCAGGAGGACCACCCAGTTGTCCAGTTATCGAGGCTAGCCCAGCATAGGTGTAGAATTCTTCATTATAGGCGGTGAATGCCTTGAGGGGACCAGTCTTGCCAAAACCGGAGGAAGAAACCAGGATAAGGTCAGGCTTGAGTTCTCTTAGCTCTGGATAGCCCAGCCCGAAACGTTCCATCATCCCGTAGCCGAAGTTTTCCACAACAACATCACTGAGGCTGACGATTCGCTTGGCAGTCTCTACCGCCTCACGCTTGGTCAGGTCCAGGGTGCACGATTTCTTACTCAAGTTGAGCCCATTCCAGAGACCACTCCGGTTCACATCCATAATCCCATCGGCGAAGGGAGGAAGCCTTCTATTGATGTCGGTGTGTTCGTTGCTCTCGATACGGATCACCTCGGCCCCCATCACTGCCAACCACTGAGTAAAGTAGGGACCAGTGATCACCCAACTAAAATCAGCAACTCTAATTCCCTCCAATGGAAGTTGACTCATTTTGATTCCTCCAGATTCGAAGTCTTTCGGTCTTCAGATAACCCCAGAATCACTTAGCTTCGCCAGGTCCTGCTTTGAGTAGCCAAGCCGCCCGGCAAAGATCTCGTTGTTGTGCTGCCCCAACAGGGGAGCCGGGTGCACCACCTGACACGGCGTCTTCTCCAGTTTATAGGGCGCTCCGGGATAGTGAATCTTCCCCGTCTCAGGGTGATCGATGTCGATGAAAAAACCCCGCTCCTTAATCTGAGGTGATGCCAGCACCTCATCTATTGTGTTACATGGAGTGATAGGGAGGTTCCTTTCCTGAGCAATGCGGAATATTTCCTCCTTAGTGTGCTGCATCGTCCATTCCACGATCAGGGGACGCACTTTCTCCCAGTTGAACGCTATGAGAAAGACACTCCACGGCGCGCCCTCGAAGATGTTCATCAGCCTTTTCTCCTTATCAAAATCGGGGCCGAAGACCACCTCCAAAAGACGCCGCCACTGATACTCCTCTCTGCAGCCGTTAACGATGTAGCCATCCTTGCAGGGCAGGAAGCCCACCATGATCGGCGTGCCGACCCTGGTCTTGAACATGTGATAGGATCCATCAGGGTCGTGAGTATAGTAGGCAATCTCCATCCTCAGGAAGGAGGCAAGGGCTTCCTGCTCCGAGATGTCGAGATGCTGTCCGACACCACTTGCCCGGCGGGCGCAGAGGGCAAAGAGAGTAGCCATGGCCGCTGTGGAGCCGGCGACAAAATGGGCCTGCCTTCCTCCCGTCCGCAGTGGTGGCTCCTGTGGCGGGTTGCGCACCTTGCCCGGTGTCGTCCAGCCCAGCCCGGCCATTTGACACGTGATCAGATCAGTCGCCCGATATTCCCGATACGGCCCGGTCTGCCCAAAGGGGGTAATCGATGTCATTATGAGCTGCGCGTTTATTTGGCTCAGGGTTTGGTAGTCAAGCCCGATCTCGGTCATCAGGTCGGGGCGATTGTTTTCGATAAGAATGTCGCACTCGTCGACCAAATCCTTGAAGATCGACCTACCTTTGCTGCTTCTTGGGTTCACGGTCACGCCCAGCTTGTTGGTATTCAGGTATAGGAAAAGACCGCTCCTCTCCGGGTGAGGAGTGTCATTCAGGAATGGCGCGGTCCTTCTTGCCTCATCGCCAATTCCAGGCTCCTCGACCTTGATCACCTCGGCGCCGAGGTCGGCGAGGAGCTTGCCACAGTAGGGACCAGAAATGAAGTGGCTGTATTCCAACACCCTCAGGTCGGACAGGGCACCATTAGACATGCTTGCCCCCTTTCTTATCTTAGTCGCGTGAATATAGAAGTGTATTTTCCCAGAGTGCGCAATTGGCTTCTCCTACCGCTTTGTGGCCGCCCTCCACAGTAACTGAATGAAAAGGCTAAATCAGGTAGTTGCTTTGCGTCTGTGCTATCCGTTGGGGCGAGGATAAAGCTCGCCAGGAAGGTCCCCTTCAGGGGAACAAATGCGGAATGCTAGGATGTAATTCTGTTCACTAACCGATCCTGTGCCAATGGATGGCACCAGTCCAGTATGGTGCCTAAGTGCTGCAACGCCAACACGGACTTACTTGCACATCAAAGGTTCACTTCTACTGCTGTGCAGTACCAACGTCAGGGCAAAAAGCGATACCTAGAGTGCCAGGTCCGGTTGCATATCCCATAATCGGGCTGAATTCACTGATAAAAGTATCACAGCAGTTAAACTCTACTTCTACTCTAGCCTTGAGCTTCTCAGCGTCTGCTAAAGCATCAGCATGAACCACCATGACATAGATAGGCATATCTCCTACGCGTTCTCGGGCCATTTCAATAATTCGCTGTAGTCCTTTCTGCCGGCTCCTCGCTAGGCCAATGAAATGCACTCTACCATCTCCGTATATGCGACATAGCGGTCTGACATTCAGTTTGTCGGCAGCCTGTGAGACTACCTTAGGTATGCGGCCTGACCGATGGACATGGCGTAGGGTATCAAAGACAAATAGAACTTCTGAATGTTCACGTGCCTTATCCGCCACTGCGGCAACCCCATCGAGGTCCAGTCCCCTCGCGGCTGCCCTAGCCGCTGCCAGGACAATCAAACCCTCACCACCAGCGGCATTCATTGAATCGAACACTCGAATATTAAGCTCGGGTGTCTTTTCCCTGATCTGCTCACTAACCAGAACTGCAGTATTGTATACGGCGCTGAGCTTTGATGAGACAGTAATGCAGAATATCTCGTTAACGGTGCTACTCAGTTCATCAAACGCCTCGCCAAAATACCGTGGGGGGATGGCTGCGGTAGCAAACTGACTGGGGTCATCCGCGAGGAGCCGATAGGCCTCCGCAGGGGTAATATCCACCCCGTCGATAAAGTCCTTACCATCACAATAGATGATTCCCGCCGGCACAACCTTTATCCAATGCCTCTGAATTAAATCCTCCGTCAACTGGGCCACAGTGTCAGTAACGATGCGAACCCTTTGCATTCCTATCACCTCAGTAAGCCTTTACTCAGGCCAATACCCGCACTGGGGTTTCTAACACACGACCAGTCTAACATACCTTCACTTGCTGTTCAAGGGTTGCTTGCCTTTTAAAAACCACAGCCTTAATACACTGCGTGCCACATCGTGTCAGCATTCAGCCATTCTTTCACTAGGTGCTGGCTCCACAGGGAAAGCAATTAATGGCGTTTTTGGTTTACACGGCGACATAGCTGATCATACGGTGTTGCCCTCTCCCATCAGTTGTACTAGTAGCAGTCTGGTGCTACAATCCCGTATAGCTTTGGTGGAAAAGCTGAAGTCCAGGTTGAAGGTTCCTTGTATCATCCAGTTTGGCCCACCATTCCATCACTGGGCTTGCAATCCTCCACTTTTTGCTGTATAATCGTGACGGTGGTTATAGTCAAGGTTATCGATCATCTGTGGAATCCCCTTCAGGATCACTTACAGGCATTGGATGACCGAACTCTAGCCAACTAACAAAAGAGAGGAGGTCATCCAGTGAGCTTTGAAGAAAAGTCGCTTCAATGTTCTGATTGCGGGGCTCCCTTCACCTTCAGCGCTGAAGAGCAAGAATTCTTTGCCACTAAAGGCTACACCAACGAGCCTAAGCGTTGCCCATCCTGCCGTGAAGCAAGGAAGGCGGAACGGTATGGCTCTGGTGGCGCGGGTGGCTATGGCAGCTACAGGCCGAGGCGCCAGATGTACCCCGCAGTATGCGCTGAGTGTGGCAAGGAAACCGAAGTCCCCTTCGAGCCTCGACAAGGCAGACCAGTCTATTGCAGCGACTGCTACAATAAGATCAGATTGAGCAACTCGCGATAATCTGGCCACCAGGTAGAGGCCGGGGCTAATCCCGGCCTCTACTATTTCTGGAACATAAAGGAGACCGTCATGAATATCTATGTTGGTAATCTATCGCGCTATGTCACTGAGGATGAACTGCGGCAGGAATTTGAGCCTTTCGGGCAGGTAGTATCGGTGAGCATCATCAAAGACAGATATAGTGGCCAGTCTAGAGGGTTTGGGTTCGTTGAAATGGCAACAAAGGCTGAAGGCCAGGCTGCGATTGAGGGTCTGAAAGGCAAATTATTGAATGACCGGACGCTCGATGTCAATGAGGCACGCCCTCGCTCTGAAGGCAGAAGGAGTAGCGGGTTCGGTGGTGGAGGAAGACGCCGAGGGTACTGAGTTGCCCTACCGTCAATCAAAAAAAGCAAAATAGGCCGAGAAGGTCTTGCTTTTATCCTAAATAGTCAACACTGGTAGTAGGGCAATCCGTTTTTGGGGTTGCCTTATTATTTGCCTCAGGATGCTATGTTTCTTGACTTGGCACCGAACGTCAGCGAAGGGCAGCATTCACGCTTGTGCTGCCGATACAGCAGTGCCCGCCCTGGGTCCAAAGCTTCAGAGGGAACTAATACAGCCTTTAGCGCGTAAGATGCCTGAGTTCCATTCCATAGGCTATAGCGCTGAACAGCGCGAAATAATGGACATCGTATGAGGTGCTTTTAGTCACGGACGCCTTTTATAGAGCTAGGCCTTTCTCTGCATGAAAGCCTCAGCCCCTTCGAGAAGTCTCTCTGCTGAGCCCATCGCACTGACGGCAGTCGCCGTCTCATAAATCAAGCCCACCTCCAGGCTGTGTGACATGGCTACATTGATAGCTCTTTTGGCGCCCTGAACCGCGGCTGGCTCTTGAGAGGCTATTTCCTCAGCCAGTTGTCTCGCCTCGCTCATTAGGCTATCCCTTGGGTAGAGGTGGTCCACCAGGCCGATTCGCAGCGCCTCAGCCGCGTCAATCCTCCGCCCTGTGTATATGAGTTCCTTCGCTTTGCCAGGCCCGACAATGCGGGGCAGCCGCTGAGTACCGCCCATGTCCGGGATGACACCGTAGTTTATCTCAGGTATGCTAAATACAGCACTCTCAGAGGCAATCCTGATATCGCAGGTCAGCATCAGTTCCGTAGCTCCTCCAATACAGTAACCATTGATAGCCGCTATAACCGGCACCGGCAGATTCTCATACATGCTGAAGACGTCCTTCATTTGCTGGAGGCTCTCAACCTGTCCACGAACTGGGCGGCCCAGAAACCCCCCCAGGGGATTTGCGACCTCCTTTAGGTCTATACCGGCGGAGAAGGCGCGATCGCCGGCCCCGGTAAGGATCGCCACTCGAACCTCGGGCTGACGCTTTATTGCATTGGCCGCCTCTTCCAGCCTCAGCCAAACCTCCGCATCGAGGGCGTTCAACTTCTCAGGACGGTTTAAGGTAATTGTCGCTATTGGACCCTCTATCTCAAGCAGCACTTTTTCGCTCTTAGCCATTTTCTCCCCCTGATTTTTCTCTTTACCCGCCCGCTAACATACTAACTTCGATGCTTCTTGTCAAGCATTCTGAAAAATTCGCGCCCTGATATTATTGCACTCAACAAAGGCGGCGTATATAATGCAGCAGTGTGGATGAGCTATACCCTTCTTGACACCGATCTTGGCCGGCTTGCACTAGTGGGCTCTACAACAGGGCTGCGTCGCATCGTTCTACCCCAATCCCCTCAAGAGTCGGTGCTTCAGCTCATTATGGAGGGCATGCCCGGGGCTATCGCCGACCCCTCCCCCTTTGGCGACCTGCCCCATCGTCTGAGGCGCTATCTCAAGGGCGAGCAAGTCGCCTTTGACGATGAGCTCGATTTCGCCGGTGCCACCCCCTTTAGATGCGCCGTATGGCAAGCAACCCGTGCTATTCCCTATGGCGAAACTAAAAGCTACGGTTGGATCGCCCGGCAGATAGGAAAGCCGAAGGCTTTCCGCGCTGTGGGGCAGGCCCTGAAAGGAAATCCCCTGCCCATCGTAGTGCCATGCCATCGGGTGGTAGGCGAAGACAGCGCTCCTCGCGGCTCAGGTGAAGGTTTGAAGCTGCGAAAACGCCTCCTGGAGATGGAGGCCGCTTCCCGTTAAGCTATCCCACCACCAAGTCTTCCTCCCCAACTACAGCGGCGAGTTGCTGGTGGAGCTCAGGGCAGTAGCCTGTGGTCATATCGGGGAGCTCAAGGTTAATAACCTCATCGCCTCGAGTTACGCGGAGACGCACCTCATACTCTCCAGGGTAACCCCTAAGGGTATCAAAGACTTGGCGAAGGCGCACCACATCACCCTCCTCATCGTCGGTCTGAGCAATATTAATCAGGAGCCTGCGCCTCTTAGGCGAGGCTGGCTCGGGGACACTCTCTTCAGGCTGATATTGACGCACACGGTCGCAGCTCAGTTGCACCCTCTCACCCCTGGTACGCACCCTTCCCTCCACCAGGAGGATGTTACCCTCGATCCAAAGCTCTTTAGTATGCTGATAGACCTCGGGCCATGCGGTAACCTCGATCCCACCATCGAGATCCTCAAGAGTAGCACTAACAAAGGGGCGTCCCTCCCTAGTGAATAGTTGCCGCACCGAGGAGACCATGCCAGCAGTCACCACTCCTTGCCCTACCATCTCCTCATCGATCTGACCACATAAGGCAGTAGTAAGCGGGGCAAGCCTTAGCGCGGCACGACTGAAGGGGTGTTCTGAGAGATAGACCCCCAGAAGCTCCTTCTCCCAAATCAGCTTCTCGTTAAGGGGAACATCACTCCCCTCCAGCTCCAGAGCGGGCAGGGGCAGGGGCACGCTTTCCCCCCACAGGTCGAACATAGCAGATTGCCCTGTTTCCTTAAGCCGTTGTTCACGCTGGGCCAGAGACATGATGCGGTCAACGCTAGCGAGAAGGGCACCACGATAGCCCACAGGGTCCAATGCCCCCACTTTAATCAGGCTTTCCAGGGCACGTCTATTGATAGCGCGCAGGTCGGCTCTGCGGCAAAAGTCTTCAATGGACTTGAATTCCCCTTGCTCGCGGGCGGCAATGAGCGGACTAACTGCCCCAAAACCAACATTCTTGACCGCCGCCAGTCCAAAGCGAATGCCCCCATTCTCGATAGCGAAAGTGGCATTGCTTTTGTTAATGTCAGGAGGTAGCACTGGGATAGCGAGGCGGTGACATTCAGCGATTGCAGAGGCAAGCTTGTCCGGCTGCCCCGTGTTCATGGTAAGCACCGCAGTCATATACTCCGCCGGGTAGTTCGCCTTAAGATAAGCGGTCTGATAGGCGATCATGGCATAGCTTACACTATGAGCCTTGTTGAAAGCATAGCCGGCGAAGGGCTCGATAAGGTCGAAGACCTCCTTCGCTAAATCCGGGGAAAATCCCATCTTCCTGGCCCCAGCGATAAAGTTCTTTCGCTCCCTCCTCATTACCTCAGGGATCTTTTTGCCCATAGCCTTTCGGAAGATGTCAGCCTGTCCTAAGCTGTAGCCAGCGAAGGCCTGAACAATGAGGAGCACCTGGTCTTGATAAACGATCACACCGTAGGTCTCCTCCAGGATCTGGGAAAGAGCGGGATGGGGGAAGTGGATCGGCTCAAGGCCATGCTTTGCTCTAATAAAACTAGGGATATGCTGCATAGGTCCAGGTCGGTAAAGGGCGACCATGGCAGCAATGTCGCTAAAGGAGGACGGCTTGAGATCCTTGACGAAGCGGCGCATCCCAGTCCCTTCAAGCTGGAACACCCCTGTGGTCTCCCCTGAGGAAAGAAGCTCAAAGGTTTTAGCGTCATCGAGGGGGATACGCATCAGATCGATATCCAACCCCCTGGTCTGGGCAATGATCTCCCTGGTTTTACCCAGTATGGTGAGGTTGACCAGCCCCAGAATATCCATCTTAAGCAAGCCTATTTGGGCGATGGCTTCCATGGGGAACTGGGTCATGGCGATCGCCTCTCCACCAGCCTTAGTCGGTCGCTGAAGGGGGACATAGTGGGTCAGCGGTTCCTTGGATATAACCACCCCTGCGGCGTGTGTTGAAGCATGGCGAGCGATGCCCTCGACGCGTTTGGCGCCATCAATAAGCTGGCGCGCTGTATCATCCTCAGAATAGAGGTTTGCAAGCTCCCTATTCTCCTCCATGGCCCGCTCCAGGGTCATGTTCACCCCAAATGGAACCAATCTTGCCACCCGATCGGCAGATCCATAGGGCATTCCTAGAGCGCGGCCTACATCCCGCAGCGCCGCCCTTGCCCCGAAGGTGCCGAAGGTAATGATCTGGGCCACTCGGTCACGCCCATACTTTTGGGCGGCATAAGAAATCACCTCATCGCGTCGATCGTCCTGAAAGTCAAGGTCTATGTCAGGCATCTCCTTGCGTTCTACATTGAGAAAGCGTTCGAAGACTAGCCTTGTTTCCAGGGGGTCGATGTCGGTGACACCCAGGCAGTAGAGAACTAGGCTAGCGGCGGCGCTGCCTCGTACCCCAAAAAGGATTTCCCGTTTTTTGGCAAATGATATGAGATCCCAAACAACCAGAAAGTAATTGGCGAAGTTGGTCTTTCGGATCACCTCCAGCTCATATTCAAGGCGCTCCGCCACCTCAGTGGGAACCTCGGGATAGCGGCGCTTGAGCCCCTCACGGCAGAGCTCCCCGAGGTAATCGTCGGCGGTTTTACCCGGGGGCGTCACTACTTCGGGAAGGAGCAGGCGCCCAAATTCCAACTCAAGGTGGCATATCTCGGCGATGCGCTGGCTGTTCTCCAGAGCCTGTGGAAGATCGGGGAAGAGCTCTGCCATCTCTTCATCGCTCCTCAGATAGAAGGAATCCCCCAACCCCATCTTCTTCTCATCGTAGATAGTAGAGTTGGTCTGAATGCAAAGGAGAAGCTCATGAGAGTAGGCATCATCCCTCAAGACATAGTGGACATCGTTGGTGGCCACCAGCGGTATCTCCAGCTCACCGCCTATAGCGATGAGCTCAGCATTTATCTGCTCCAGCTCCGCTATGGGATGGCGTTGCAGCTCGAGGTAGAAATCGCCGAAGAGCTCCTTATACCAAAGGGCTGCCTTTCTTGCCTCATCGGCACGCCCCTCCAGGATGAGGCGAGGTATCTCACCCTGAAGGCACCCTGAGAGGGCGACCAGCCCCTCATGGTGCTCCGTAAGTAGCTCACGATCCACCCTTGGCTTATAGTAGAAACCTTCGAGATGGGACCTGGTGGTGAGTTGGATAAGGTTTTGATAACCCTGCTTATCCTTGGCAAGCAGGATGAGGTGATAGGGGTTTTTATCGGTGGCCTCTCTGGAGTGTCGCCCCAAAGGGGCCACATAGAACTCGCATCCAAGGATGGGCTTTACCCCAGCCTCTTTGGCGGCCAGATAAAACTCGATCACCCCATACATGGCGCCGTGATCGGTGATTGCCAGGCTATCCATACCCAGCTCCTTTGCCCTGGATATGAGTCGCGGGATGGAGCACAGGCCATCGAGGAGGCTATATTCGGTGTGGACGTGAAGATGGGTAAACATAAAGAAATAGTACCACGATGGGGGTTGTAACATTATACCATAAGTACTACTCAAACCATAGGGCAAAACTAGTAATGATGAGAAATGCGGTGAAAAGAGGAGCGATGAAGTGAAAGCCCTAACAGTTTATGACGGTCAGCGATTATCCACGCTGTTGCAATTACCAAGGTCAGGCATTACCCTAGTAATGCTCTATCAATAGAGCGAGGTGAAAAAGGCAAACCCCGAGAAATCGGGGGACGCAAAACCACAGGTCTAAGGCTTCTCTTTGAGCTAGGATGGCTGGGTTGCCACCGGCTAAATGCGCATGACATGCTCGCCAGGCAACTCTGCCTGGGGAGTATTTTTGTTATAAAGGGGGATTATGGCCGTAGGAAATATCCTGGTCGCTAGTAAAGACTCCCTTTTCGAGAAGACCGCGGCTGTAGTGAGGGAAAATCACCACATAGTAGGTGTTTTCCACAGTGAAGAAGCCCTTAACCTCACTAGAATGGAGCGCTTCGACCTCCTGATCGCCGAAGCCAAAGATGGCTTTGATCTAATAGAGGCGGTGAGAAGACGCGACCCCGCCATCGCACTGGTGCTCATTGGTAACGAACGGAGCATCACCACCACCCTGAAGAGGATAGACGCAGGCCCCCAGTCCTTTTTGATAGAACCCTTCTCCTTAAACGAGCTGGGGAGAGCCATTGAGGATGTTCTAGAGAGAAGGGGGCTGCTTCGGGATAACAAAAGGCTAAGGGCACTATTACCCCTGTTTGAGATCAATAAAAGCCTAATGAGTGAGGTGGAGCTGGGAAAGCTTTTCGATGTCATACTGGGGATCGTCTGGCAGGAAACCGAGGCCGATAGCGTTTCCCTGATGCTCCTTGATGAAACGGAGCAGGAACTTGTGGTTAAAGCCGCCCTGGGCCCTTCGAGAAGGCGCAACAACGGACATGAGAAGGTCAGCGATGGGCTCGCTGGCTGGGTCGCGCAGACTGCGGAGCCACTACTGATCACCGAGGAGAGCCAGATAGCGCCCCATTTGAGAAGGGCGATGGCTGAAATGGGTGCTTCCTCGGTTCTATGTTTACCTCTGGTGGTCAAAGGCAGGGTGATTGGGGTGCTGATGAGCAGCACGGGTGAAGGGATACCCCTTAGCCACGCTGACCTGGAATTTCTCTCCATTCTCTGCGGTCAGGCTGCTATCGCGATTGAAAATGCCACGCTATTCAGCGGCGTCAAGATCCAGCAAGCTCGTGTAGAGCACCTCCTAAAGCAGGTCACCATGGCCCAAGAGGATGAAAGACTGCGAATCTCCATGGAGATACATGACGGTATTGCGCAATGGATGATTGCTGTCTCGTATCAGATTCAAGCCTTTGACCGGATCCTCACCGAAAACAGGATCGCCCAGGCGAGAGCGGAACTCTCCGAGATTAAGGGACTCATTGAGCAAAGCATAAAAGAGCTTCGCCGGGTGATTGTCGATCTTCATCCCCCCGCCTTAAGTAAACTAGGGTTTTTGGGGGCCATCCAGCAGAACCTGGAGAAGTTTGATGAAGACACTGGCATCACTCACTCCTTTCGAATCGAAGGCCACCCGCTTAGCCTACCCCCGATTTCAGAGATCGCTGTCTATCGGGTCACCCAAGAGGCGCTGGCTAATGTCAGAAAGCACGCTCAGGCCACCAAGGTTGATGTTATCGCCCGCTTTCAGGAGGATGAACTATGTGTGGCGATCAGGGACAATGGCAAGGGGTTCGACCTCGCTCAGGTATTAGATAAGGCCCACGCTGCGGGGAATATGGGGCTATTGGGCATAAAGGATAGA
>Ga0209635_10002482_pt1 | contig 14137 bp, 17 predicted proteins | sample DeeMarSWOR230_32_FD_187463 | JGI IMG/M metagenome (GOLD analysis project Ga0209635, IMG submission 187463) | Marine sediment microbial communities from White Oak River estuary, North Carolina - WOR-2-30_32 (SPAdes) (version 2) | ecosystem: Environmental > Aquatic > Marine > Intertidal zone >... | reverse complement strand
ACAATGACCCGACGCCAGCGAAGCGGTTGGGAGTGCCCGAACTGCGGCACCCTCAACCGCAACAATCCAGTTGTTCTGCTGGAAATGCGGCTTCAGAAACGTCGCCTTATACGGCTAAGCTTTTTTGAGAAGGAGCGAGCAATGTTCAGAAAACGCAAATGGGGTTTGCTGCAAACCCTAATCTTCCCTCTTTTTTACAATATGCAATAATACCAAAAGTGCTAACTACTTCTTCGAAATATTAGAAAGGTTGTGGAGTGAAAGAAAATGGGAAGCGAATCAGAGCAAAAAGGTAGAGAATACGGAGTATCTTCAACAGCGTTAATCGTTGCGATTGTTTTGGCTGGCATTTTCCTGATTTGGGTTGGGCAGTTGAATATCATCTACGCGGATTGGGAAGACGGTGAGGCAATGGAAACAACAGTCAGGACATCCATGACTTTGATAAGTTTTGGCGGAGTGCTTACAAGTAGTGCGTTAATTGCAGGCGGCATTTTCAGCAAAAGCATTGATAAATTTGTGCGCTTGGGTATGCTCGTTGCAGCAGCATTCATGACTTGGCAATTGATGACTTGGAGTGGCACTTATATTCCATGGACTTATTTGATTCGGTGAGAAGATAACCTGAGGTCAACCTTTCCCTCTTTTTTCTGTCAATTAAGAATCTTCCCATACTGAAACCCGAGAAAACCTACCAAACCAATTACAAACAAGCAAAACACAAGAATAGAAGTTCTTTCTATGTCAGTAGCTCGAGGAATTAAATTAACGTAGAAGTTGTACACGAGAAAAGCTATGATCAAACCAATGAAAGTGGTGATAATGGCTCTTTTCATTGAGAATCCTTCTCTTTGACTGTTCCCTGCAAAACCGCCATGAACCTACAATGATCACATAAACCATTCTCAGCAGTTGCCTCGCGCTTTCCACATTTCTCACATTTTACCATTTAAAATCTCATCTATTCCTTCTTCATTTTATCCATCTCATTGTTCTCATGATCAATGACCACTTTGTAGTCTTCATGCGTGAAGCTACACCAGCTACAACACCACTTACCACCGCAAGTCTTCTTATAAACCATAGGCTATCCCTTCCAATTCCCTTCTTCGCTTGCAAACTATTATAGACTTGCCTATTCGAAAGTTCTACAGAGGTGATGTTGAGTTGAAAGAATACATATGTGTGCAAGTTGGTGATCACAAGAGGATAGGTGAAACAATTGATAAATTCCAGAGGAATGGTTGGCGTCTCCACACTTATGCCTGTGCTGGAATCGGGGCAATGATGGCTATCAACCACTACTTGCTGTTTGAAAAAGGCGGATGAAAAGAAAACCTAAGCCTTTGAACTTTCCTTTTCTTTTTGCTGTTGAGTGTTAGAAAAAGGAAGATAGTTGAGACTTCACCTTTTAAGCTGGTGGTTCTGAGATTTTCCAGATCATAACCCGAACTTGGTCCCATGACATATCCTCACTCATTCTTCTGATTGTGATGCTACTTTCTGTCAAAGAATGCCAGTATATTCCATCTGGGTGATCGGTCCCATAGTTACATTGATGTATTCCAAAGGGACCCCAAGGTTGATTGACATCTTCGCCTATCACATACACGATGACTTCTGTTGTTCCCAATCCGTGGATAAATACTGTATCTGTTCCATTATGTCCCCCGCCTGCAGGAAGTGGTGTCCATCCGCTGTCATAGTCAGGTGCGTTCTCAAACTCTGATATTTTTTCATTCAGATCTTCGATTTCTAATTTGAATCCAAGGAGTAAGAATCCTATAGGTTGGAGGCGAGTTGTGGTGTTAATGCCTCCCAAAGGCGGTTCATACAGATCAGGAAGATCAAAACTTTCAATGTCTTCTCTCCACACCTCGAGAAGTTCCACATATTCAGCGTGTTCATTGTATTTATCTTGTAAGTCTTCTAATGAAGCATTCAATTTTTGAAATTCTGAAATCACCATCCAAACTCCGATGGACACAAGTGCAATAGTTGTGACTATCAAGACATGCTTACGCCTTAACATCATATCACCTTCTTTTTCCACTGATAAGAATGCATTATTTCATTTGAAGTTTCATTAATAATTTAAGGAGAAAACTTCTATACCTATGAAGATTGGGGGAAATCATGTCACTTACACCAGAATTCGAGCTAGGCTTGTGGAACGCCTGGATCTTTGTCCTTTCTTTTGGATTGATGTTCGTTATTGGGCACATCCTTGACCGTCTTAGGGGACAGAAGGGTTCTAGTAGATTTAAAACGCCTCCGCTTAATGAAAAGGAGAAAAAACTCGACGTTATTTCATCGTTCATCTTTTTGGCTTCCGTTATCTACAGTTTCTTCTTGCCGTTGAAGCTGGGCACAGCATGGTTCTACATTGGGCTCCTTGTTTATTTGTTCGGTATGATTTTCACTATCGTTGCTGGGACAAATCTTGTTAATACTCCACCGGATAGACCAGCCACCAAAAGGCTCTATCGCATTTCAAGAAACCCCATTTACCTCGGCACCTTCCTGATATTCATCGGCATAGGAATCGCCTGTGCTTCCTGGCTGTTCCTGCTGTTGGTAGCGGTATTCATAGTCCTATCTGACATTCTGATAGCTCCCGAAGAACGCTGGTGCCTTGAGAAGTATGATGATGCCTATCGAGAATATATGAATCGGACCCCAAAATGGATAGGAATACCGAAATTAGAGAAAAAGGACTAACATCCCTTCGTTTCAGGTTTTATGGCTTTTGTGGAAGAAAACAAGGCTGCTTTGTTGTTGCACTAATAATTTAAGGCTAAGAAAATTCTTAGACTAATAGAATTGCGCGCGCAACTTCATTGCAGACAAACTCGCTTAACACAAAAAAAGGAGAGTCAAGATGTTGCTTCTCACGTTTGATGGCTTTAGACTGTTAGGGTGAAGATGTTGGGGGCTAGAAGGAATGTCGTTATTATGGCGCAGAAGATGAGCATGCCAAGCTTGACGTATTTGTCCTCTATTGTCCAAGCGCCTGTTGCGCTGGCTAGCGTCAGTAGGAAGGCTCCGAGAGTTATAAAGATGTGAGCGAGCATCGTCAGCGCGAGGGCCATGTTTAGTTCGTTTGCAGTGCTTGCTCGGTCTACGTCCCGGTAGATGGAGTCTATTTCAGCTTGTCTTCGACGGACTTGGGCTCCGCGCGCTAAAATTGAGCCCAAGAATATGATGCACAAGACTACAATGAATAATATGAAGATCGCTTTATGTTTCATTTTTGGTTCCTGAGTGCAATGCTTTGTTTATACCCAATATATAACAATTATGCGCGCGCAATTGTCTTATCACTAGATCTGGTCAGAATAAACTTGTTTTAGGTTTGCCTAGTTCGATTTCACGCTTCAAAAACGCTGCTTGACGTTGAGAATACATTCGATTTTCTCTTTTTCGCAAAAAGATTATGTTTGCAGGAAAACATAAAACTTTAAATCACCAAAGAGCGAATCTAAAGGTTACCCTTGAATAAAAGCGGAGGTGTGAAGAAATGAATAAAAAGAAGGTTAGTTTGATGTCAATAGTTTTTGTGGTCACCATGGTTGCAATAATGACGGTGCCAAGTTATGCAGTATTAGTAGAGAACACTGACTCGGATAGTGGAGATTACATATATATAAAAGCCTGTGTAAGCGGCGACATGTATGGGCTGAAACTGTACAGCCCAAATGCATACGTACGTGCCGTTATCGAAGAGGATTTGCCAGATAACAATGATCTTGTGGTTTACTGGCGCTTTTTGTGGCTGGACGAGAATTTTGTTTGGCATGAAGACTCTGATACAGAGGAGTTTCCAGGTTATCGGTATGAAGGTCAGACTGTGAAGATTGAGGCCTCAGGGCTTCCGAGCGTTGTCTTACAAATCACGGCCATAGGAAGAGCAGGTTACGATGACGTTTGGGATACTCGCTTAGTGATTACAGGTCTACCATTCTCACCCGCATAGTCTAAAGCATCCAAGCCAACCAAAAAACCTCTCTTTTTTTCCAAGGAACTTGAAAGAGATAAGGCGTAGTCCAATAATACTTCATACATCATCAAGGGCCAGTCATGCACTAAATTAAATGCGTGAACAAACGACTAGATCGACACATTGCATCTATACAGATTTAATTATTTACTCCGATAACAACTACGATATGCTCATTTACCATAGGGAAATGAAACAATGTTGAAGGCGAGATATTAGTCGACATCTGAACCTTAAGACTCTCCGCAACCTATTCGTTATCTGTATCTTTTTGGGGTGCTATTTCTAAGTATCTGAAAGAAGGGGGCTTGATCATTGAAGCCTTTAAGGAGACAAGGAAGCTTTCTGTATCGCGCATGTGGCTGGACCATTTGCCTCTGAATTCCGACATGAATCTATAGTAGTCAGTAAAGTCTCTGTGCAGAGAAATCATCATGCAGTTTTTGCCGTCTAGTCCATCGCCAGCAGCTCCGAGTATGATTTTCGGGTTTTCCAAAGCCCATTTGTGGGCTTTTTCGGCAACGTTTCTAAACGGCTCACCAGTCTTTTTGTCATACCGGATTACATTCATGAATGTGAAAGCCATGATCTCATATCCAAGCTTTGTGAAATCTGGTATAACGGTGTACTCCAATACGTAGCCAGTTCTCTCCAGTTTTCTCCTCGTCCTCGTCACTGTCGGCTGAGACAGCCCGAGAATTCTCGCTAGGTCTCTATCGCTTCTTTTTGAATTCTTTAGCAGTTCACGAAGAAGCTCCATCATTCTATCTTCAGACATGAATTGAATTATTGATTCACAATTTAATATAAGATTTTCCCTAAGTCTACACTGTTGCGATTTATTTATGCAGAACCCTTATTACAGTGGGATTCTTCTAGAAGATTCTTCGGTAATTGAGTGTGTTCATATGGAAAATGTAACCAAGCGTAGGGACCGCCACGAAATTATTGTTGAAATACTCAAGACAGCGAGAGTCGCCAAAATAAAGACTCATATAATGTACACGGTAAAATTAAGCTACGCTCAAGTCAATGAATATTTGCCTCTGTTAGTTAACAAAGGTTTCTTAGAGCCCTTTACAGTGAAACGTAGGAAACTTCACAGAAAATTGTATCGAACCACAGAAAAAGGAATGAAACTGCTAAGAAATTTCGAATCCATGGCTAAATTGTGGGCTTAACTGCCAGTATTCTGTTTAAGACAGTCTGACATGCATGGACCCAAACTTCTCCCTGAGCTCTGTATATCTAGCCTGTTTTTATGGCAAGCAATAGAAGGCCAATGAAAATAAGAACCCCTGCTGTTGCAATCTTCAGTGTTATTTTTTCGCCGAGGAAAAGGGCTGCCAGAACCATGACAATCAATACACTTGCCCGGTCTACTGGAGCCACCTTTGAAGCGTCAGCCGATTTTAGGGCAGCGAAATAGAATAGCCATGATAATGCTCCAGCGATGCCCGAGAGAATTATGAATCCCATGTCCTTGCTAGTGAACTGAGTCAGTTGAGGGCCCTTCCCAATAGATATAACAAAGATGACTATGAAAAGCGTCATGATGATGGCTCGTGCCGCTGTTCCGACAGTGGAATCGACGCCTTGCAATCCGACTTTTGCGAAAATCGCGACAAGAGCTGCGAATAAAGCCGAAAGAGCTGTAAGAAGAAACCATTCCATCCCTAATCACTTAACGCTCATAGAAACAATCATCCTATTATCTTTAACTAATCATTCACGCGCGTTTTTCTATGTAAGTTAAGATGTTAAGGAAATGTTAATTAGTGTAGTCTTGTTAAGTAGTCTTTTCAAAATGTCGTAGTGTCCTTCAAATGGTGTTTGGAGACCGTGCTTGGATTGAAGGTTACGTTGTTGACTGGCAGAACTTTGCGCCAAGGACAAGGGAAAGAACAGGGGAAACTCTCTGAGCTATACCTCAAAAGTGTGGCTGTTTGTGAAATGGACCCTGACGACATTAAACGGTTAGGAATAAGGGAAAATACAAATGTCAAAGTTGCCACAGATTGTGGCTCAGTGGTTGTGAAAGCTGTAAAATCTCTGAGAGCACCGCATCCTAATATTGTTTTTGTCCCGTACGGTCCTTGGGTAAGCCTAATCATGAACTCCAAAACACATGGAACCGGTATGCCATCGTTTAAAGGCATTAAGGCAGAAGTTGAGCCAGCGCCCACAGAACCAGTATTAAGTCTGCCAGAACTGCTCAAACAGCATTTTAGGAAGTAGTGACAGATGCCCACAATTTCAAATGTAACCTGCCCTGTTTGTGGTTCACTTTGCGACGACATAGAAGTTCTTGTGGAAAACAACAAGATAGTCAAAGTCAGAAATGCCTGCGGTCTGGGTGAATCAAAATTCTTAAATTATAATGGGCATCGTCTCAGAAAACCACTTATACGAAAAAACGGCAAGCTAGTGGAGACGTCAAACGAGGAAGCAATCAGAAAGAGCGCGGAGATCCTTGCTGACGCCGTTTACCCCATTCTTTATGGTTGGAGCAACACAAGTTGCGAAGCCATACGTGTTGGGCTAGAACTCTCTGAAGAAGTTGGCGGAGTTATCGACAACACTTCAACGGTCTGCCACGGACCCTCCGTGCTTAGCATTCAAGACGTCGGCTATTCCACATGCACGCTGGGTCAAATAAGACATAGAGCTGACCTTGTCATTTATTGGGCAAGCAACCCTTGGAATGCTCATCCTCGTCACATAGAACGCTACACGGCTTTTACACAGGGAAGATTCCAAGAAAGCATATGGTATCGCTACTTGAGACATCTAAGCGCTTACCGAGCTAGACAGCGTCTGCTGAGAGCATTAAAGCTTTCCTCTCCACGTGAAGCTCATGTGACTGCTGAAGTTAAACATGGGCTGCCTCCAGAACTATCTCGAAAGGAGAGGAAAATGATTGTCGTAGACGTACGTCGCACTAGAAGCGCTGATATAGCTGACTATTTCTTGCAGGTTGAGCCAAACAAAGACTATGAAGTTTTGGAAGCGCTTCGTGCGATTATTCGTGATGAAGAAATTGATGTAGACCAGGTTGCTGGAGTACCTGTGGAAACTCTTGAGGAACTGGCCGATATCATGATGGGATGCAAGTTTGGAGTTCTCTTCTTTGGCGTTGGCTTGACAATGAGCACGGGTAAACTGCGCAATATTGATATCGCTATCTCTTTCGTTCGAGATTTAAACCGCTACACAAAGTTTTTAATCATGCCGATGCGAGGACACTTCAACGTCACTGGCGCTAACGTTGTTTACAGCTGGACGACAGGCTATCCCTATGCCGTTGATCTTTCACGTGGTTATCCAAGATATAACCCAGGTGAAACCTCGGTTGTGGACATACTTACCCGCGGCGACTCAGACGCTAGCCTAATCATAGCTTCGGACCCAGTTGCCCACTTTCCAAAAGCTGCAGTCGAAAACCTTGTCAAGAATCCCCTGATAGTCATCGACCCTGAACCCACAGCCACCTCTTTGATGGCAGATGTTGTTTTCCCAAGCGCCTTCGTAGGCATAGAAGCAGAAGGAACCGCCTATCGAATGGATCACGTCCCGTTACCGCTAAAGAAAGTTGTTGAACCTACCGGTGGTTGTCTCTCAGATGTGCAACTACTGCAGAGAATTCTGGCTGAAGTAAGAAAAATCAGAAAGGAAAAAACGGAGATGGCATAAAATGACAGTGCTCCTCATCAAAAACGGATTCGTTTACGACCCAATCAATAAAGTCGACGGAGAAATAATGGACATCGCCATAAAAGATGGGAAAATCGTTGAGAAAGCTGAAGGAAACGGCGTAAAAATTATCGACGCTTCTAGAATGATTGTGATGCCCGGCGGAGTTGACATCCACTCCCATATCGCCGGAGCAAAAGTTAACGCAGGCAGAATGCTACGTCCAGAGGACCATTTCAAGGATGTGGAGATGAAAACTGAAAAGACAAGATCTGGTGTAGGACGTTCTATCCCATCCACCTTTACCACAGGCTACCGCTACGCCAGAATGGGCTACACAACCGTTTTCGAACCTGCCCAGGCTCCACTAAAAGCCAGACACACTCATGAAGAGCTGAATGACACGCCAATCATCGATAAAGCCGCGTATCCTCTCCTAGGCGACTGCTGGTTTGTTCTCGAACGCTTGGCAAAGAACAAGATTGAAGAATGTGCCGCTTATGTCGCCTGGGTCATGAAGGCTACAAAGGGCTATGTGATAAAGATTGTTAATCCAGGAGGTCTTGAAGCATGGGGATTCGGCGGAAACATGCGGAGCATTGATGACACTGTTCCACATTTTAACATTACCCCCCGAGAAATCGTTCAAGGATTGTGCAAGGTTAACGAACTTCTTCACATGCCACATACGATTCATGTTCACACCAACAATCTTGGAAAGCCAGGGAATTACATTACAACTTTGGAAACAATGAAATGCGTAGAGAACTTGGCACATGAAGACAAACCTGTCATTCACGTCACTCACTGTCAATTCAGCGCCTTCAAGGGACAAGATTGGCGCACCTTTGCATCTGGAGCAGAAGAGATCGCCAAATATGTGAACAATCATAGCCATGTAACAACAGACATTGGGCAGGTTGTGTTCACAGATACCACGACCATGACGGCGGATGGTCCATTTCAGTTCATTCTCTATAAGCTCACTGGCAACAAATGGATCAACGGCGATGTTGAAACCGAAACCAGCACCGGTATAGTGCCCTTTACATACAGTCGTAAGAGCTATGTGCATGCAACGCAATGGTCAATAGGACTTGAACTCGCCCTCCTGATTAAAGACCCGTGGAAAATCTATCTAACAACCGACCATCCAAACGCAGGTCCATTCATTTACTATCCAAGAATTATGACTTGGCTGATGAGCCGTGTTGCAAGAGAAAAAGTCATGAAAAAAATGAATAGACGAGCGAGACAGAAAAGTTTGCTTTCAACAATCGATCGCGAATACACCTTCTATGAAGTTGCGATCGCCACAAGAGCCGGTCAAGCAAGGGCTTTAAGCTTAAGACATAAGGGGCATTTAGGCGTAGGCGCAGATGCAGACATCGCAATTTATGATGTAGACCCAGCAAGTGTGAACCCGTCGAAAGATTATAGACTGATTCGCAAAGCCTTCAAACGCGCTAATTACACCGTAAAAGGTGGTGAAATCGTTGTCAAGAACGGTGAAGTCGTGAAGTCTGTTGAAGGAAAAACCTTCTGGGTAGATGTGGAGACTTCGCCGTCTGTTAACGAGTTTGCGCCAAAATTAAAGCAGGTTTTTGAGGATTATTACACGGTGCAATATGAAAACTACATTGTGCCTGAGCATTATCTAGCTGTTTCGTGTCCAGTGCACATAAAGGCGGAGATGTAACATGGTCATAGCTTTGCGTCCTAAACGTGTGTTCAAAGCTCCAATTGAAGCAGAATGCATCACGCCAGATGTTTTCTCCGGAAAATCGGTCGAGGAGATAGGAAAACTAAAGGTCTGGGAGGGGAACCGCGAACGTAGCTTAAAGGAGCTCTTCAGTGTCGAGGGAGAAAGCGGTGCAAAACCAGAAGGGGTCTCGATTCAAATTCTCGGAGATGTTCACAAAGTTAGAAGGATAGGAACTCATATGTCAGCTGGTTCAATCGTTGTTCACGGCGACGTTAGCTTTCATCTCGGTGAGGAGATGGCTGGTGGAAAGATTTTGGTCAACGGCAATGCTGATTCTTGGGTAGGATCAATGATGAAGGGCGGAGTGATTGAAATCAAAGGCGATGCTGGCGACTATGTAGGCGCAGCTTACAGGGGAGGCGGCACAAGGGGAATGAGTGGTGGAACAATAGTTATACATGGAAACGCCGGAAATGAACTTGGATATTTCATGCGCAAAGGCATAATCAAAGTGCATGGAAATGTTGGACAATTCACTGGCGTCCACATGAGAAATGGAATAATAGTTGTTGATGGCGATTCAGAAGGAAGAAATGGTGCTGAAATGACTGGAGGAAAAATCGTTGTTTGTGGCAGTGTTCCTTCGGTCCTTCCCACTTTCACAATTGATGCTGTCAAGCCTCGCGTGAAGATAGATGGAGAAAAACTTGCTGGGCCATTCTACGTTTTCATAGGCGACGTCGCGGAAGAAGGAGAAGGCAAACTCTACATATTAAAGGCTTCAAATACCCATCTGAAGTTTTATGAAGACCTAATTTGAAATTTGAGGAAGAAGCTTGTCTCAGCCTAAACTAAGCGTAAATCTTACGGCTTTGTCGTTGGTTAAGAAGCTTTGCGTTAGAGCCGAAAATTATGGAGTTGTTGTTGAAGAAACAGAGTTAGGCGCCACTTTAATCGATGCGGGCATCAAAGCAAAAGGCGGATTCTTGGCTGGCAAAATAATTACTGAAATCTGCCTAGGCGGATATGGAAAAGCAAAGATTTTTCCTGCCCAATATGGTGACTTCGTTTTGCCATCAATCTTTGTTCAAACAGACCATCCAGCAGTTTCAACTTTGGGCTCTCAGTTTGCTGGTTGGCAAATCAAAGCAGGCAAATACTCGGCTATTGGGTCTGGTCCAGCCAGAGCGTTGGCTTTGAAGCCTAAAGAACTCTACGAAAAAATCATGTATAAAGACGAAGCTGACGCGGCGGTGCTTGTCCTGGAGACGAGCAAAAAGCCGCCAGATGAGATAATGCGAAAAATTTCTAACCAATGTGAAGTTGCGCCGAAAAGTCTGTTTTTGATTTTGGTGCCTACGACGAGTTTGGCTGGATCCACGCAGGTTTCTGGAAGAATTGTAGAGACTGGGCTACATAAGCTTATGAAGTTAGGTCTTGACCCACGAGTAGTGAAATACGCGTGGGGTTATGCACCTATTGTGCCGGTGCATCCGAGGTTTGATGAAGCCATGGGAAGAACAAATGATGCCATCTTGTATGCAGGCACTGCATACTACATTGTCAGCTATGAAGATGACGACAGACTGGAGAGACTGGTAAATGAGGCTCCATCGTCCGCATCTAAAAGCTATGGTCGTCCATTTCTTGAAATCTTTAAGGAAGCTGGCTATGACTTTTACAAAATAGACCCTGGTTTGTTTGCTCCTGCAGTGATCGTTGTCAACAATGTGGAGACGGGCAAAATCTGCAGGGCAGGCAGTCTAAACATGAAGGTTTTCAGGAGGTCAATAGGACTCTGAGAGGACCATAGCTTGAATGAAACTAAAAACCTTCTGCAAGGACTGTTTGAAGCGGTGGTTGCTGGCAATGTTCAAGAGGCTAAAGGAATCGCTGAAGAAACATTAAAGGCGGGTCTGCCAGTGAATCTCGTCACAGAGAAACTGACAGATGCAATGCGGGAAGTGGACAGACTATACGAAAAGAAGGAGTACTTCCTTGTAGATGTGGCTGCATCGGCCTCGGCCATGCGAGAAGCTTTCAGAATTTTGGAACCTCATCTCGAGGTGGATTCAGCAAAAGTTATGGGAAAATTGGTTCTCGGCTCTTTGAAAGGAAATGTTCAAGGCTTAGGCAAAGACATCGTGGCAGCTACGTTGAAATCGGCGGGATTTGACGTGACAGATTTGGGAGTAAACGTTGAACCAGAAAAGTTTGTGAACGCGGCTATCAAAGAAAAAGCGCAAATAATCGCTATTTCAGTCACAATTGACGAAACTGTTCCCTTTTTGAAAGACATAATCGACAACTTGCAACGAAGAGGGTTGGTTGGCAAAATTAGGACAGTAATTGGAGGACGCGCTGTCTCTGAACAAACATGCGAAGAATATGGGATCGACGCCTACGCAAAAGACGCTTGGGACTGCGTCAAAAAAGTTAGAACTCTACTTACTCGTTAAAATACAAGTCTTCATTTCTTTAAGTGGACGGGGAAGCGTTGTATGATAACTGAGAAAACTAGTGGGTCTAGTGATGTAGTAGCTGAAACGTTGAAAGCTTTGAGGAGAAACAGATTTGACGCTGTTTATGTAAGAAGTCGAAAAGAAGCTTTGCAGAGTATTTTGCAGTGTGTTCCATCTCACGCTACAGTAGGAGCTGGAGATTCTTTGACGCTAAAGCAACTGGGCGTGTTCAAGGAATTAAAGAGGAGAGGCTTTACTTTGTTTTGGCCATTTGGTGAGAATGTTACGAAAGAAGAGAGAAGAGACGTTGCACGGAAAGCCCTATTGGCTGACGTATTCTTGTCTGGTTCAAACGCGTTAACAATGGATGGCAAAATTGTTAATATTGACGCCTCTGGAAACAGGGTTGCAGGCATGATTTTTGGACCAAAGAAGGCGATTGTCGTAGTAGGAATAAACAAGATAGTTAGGAACGTGGAAGGAGCCTTGGAAAGGATCAGGAAGGTAGCGGCACCGTTAAACGCTAGACGAATTAGAGAGGAACGCGACTGGGAGTTGTTGCCATGCGTGGAAACTGGCGAATGTGTAGCCTGCAACGCGGAGAACAGAATATGCAACATAACTACCGTAATTGAAAAGAAGCCTAGAGCAATAGATTCAACGGTAATCATTGTGGGAGAAAAACTAGGACTGTGATAAAGAATTATGCGTGCACACCTTCTAAATGGTTTCAGCTAGCAGTATCTGTATTTTGATCTCTGTATGTTCGTGGCAACTCTTATAAGTAAAACAACATTGCGTTATCATGGCTCTGACGCCAGAGCAAAACATTGGACACTTCTAATGCCGCAAATTAGTGAAAATAAATAATAGATTGACGAGGCCTGCTAATTATCTGTTCATTGTCGGAGGCTAGACTGAGTGAAAGTTGTTTATCACGAAAGATACTGCGAAGTATACGCTTCTGACCCTGCGGCACAGCCTGGTAGAATGGAAAGCATCTATGAGGAGTTGCAGGGACATTACGACTTTGTCACGCCAGAGTCCGCCAGCGAAGAAGAGGTGCTTCTCGTTCACGGTCAAAGCCACATTGAAAACGTGAGAATTCGTCCTTTAACTTATGAAATTGCGTTGTTAGCCGTGGGCGGAGCTATTAAAGCTTCGGAAATTGCCATGGAAGGCGAACCCGCTTTTGGGTTGATTCGACCGCCCGGACACCATGCAAGCGAAGGCTCAAGTTGGGGATTCTGCTACTTCAACAACGTTGCTATATCCATAAAAAAGCTACGACAAAGAGACAAAATCGAAAAAACGCTAGTCGTAGACATTGACCTACATTTTGGAGACGGCACAGCCAACATCTTCGCTGGAAATTCCAGCATCACCTACTTTCATGTAAACAGCATTGACAGAGAAGGTTATCTCAACAACCTCTCAAAGTTTCTTGCAACCCAAAAAGGCTACGACATAATCGTCGTTTCAGCTGGATTTGACCGACACCAACAAGACTGGGGTGGCTTGCTCACAACCAACGATTATTTCACAATTGGAAAAATGATAACGGAATTCGCTTCAAAAGAATGCGCTGGAAGAAGATATGCGGTTTTGGAAGGCGGCTACAATCACGAGGTCTTGGGGAAAAACGTGAAGGCTTTCTTGCAAGGCATGGAATAGCGTGAAGTTATATTAGCGTCGCTTGCCGATTATTGATTGGATGCGGTTGCTCCATGCCCACCAATCTGACAGCTGAAGCCAAGAAGAAGTGGAATGAGGCTTCTTTAGCGAGAAAGCCGCAGGAAAAGCTTGAAAAGCTAAAGGAATTCCTAAGTTCAATTCCCAAACATAAGGGAACCTCACGTCTTTGCGCTCAGGTTAAGCGTCAAATCGCAACGTTGCGTAGAGAAATAGAAGAAAACCGTAGGCGAAAGGTTGGGCGAGGCGGTCCTAGATTCTTCATTGAGAAAGAAGGAGCAGCTCAAGTCGTCATTTTAGGTCCGACGAAGGTTGGTCGTAGCAGCTTGTTGACTTCGATCACCAACGCAAAAGTGGAAGTTTCAGACTATCCCTACACAACTCAAGAGCCCGTGCCTGGAATGCTCCAACATGAAGATCTTCAATTTCAACTTGTAGAGGCACCAGCTTTGGTTAAGGGTTCAGCGGACGGCGAAGCCTGGGGTCTCCAAACATTGGGGCTAGCCCGCAACGCTGATGGACTCGTCTTAATGGTTGACCTGTCCCAAAATCCATGCGAACAATTGGCTTTAATCCTAAGTGAGC
>Ga0209635_10002481_pt1 | contig 14143 bp, 9 predicted proteins | sample DeeMarSWOR230_32_FD_187463 | JGI IMG/M metagenome (GOLD analysis project Ga0209635, IMG submission 187463) | Marine sediment microbial communities from White Oak River estuary, North Carolina - WOR-2-30_32 (SPAdes) (version 2) | ecosystem: Environmental > Aquatic > Marine > Intertidal zone >... | reverse complement strand
CTGAAGATTTGACTCCAGAACTACGATCTGCAGTCAAAACCTTGAGAAGAAGAAAACTTTTGGAAACTGATGAAAAAACAAAGAGGACCATAGAAATCACGCAGACTGGTTCGAAAAAAATGAAAAGAGGAATAAGAACGATAACCGAAGTAACCCAGCTTACGCCAGAACTCATCATAACTGGAAAGTGGCGAAAGACTAAACTGGCAAAATTTGATGTTACAGCACCAGGTCCAACAGTTTATCCTGCAAAAATACATCCAGTTCAACAAATAATTCAAAGAGTGAAAGAGATTTTCACTGAGATGGGATTTACAGAGATTCGAGGTCCAATAGTTGAGACAGCCTTCTGGAATTTCGACGCTCTTTTCCAGCCTCAAGACCATCCGGCAAGAGAAATGCATGACACCTTCTATCTTGAATGCCCCAGTAAGGGGAGGCTTCCCAAAAAATCCATCGTGGAAAAAGTTGCAAAAACACATGAGGATGGTTGGAAAACAGGTTCAAGGGGCTGGCAATATTCTTGGAGTCCGGAGGAAGCTAAGAAACTTCTTTTTAGAACACATACAACGGCAACTACAATCCGCTATTTGGCTGAGCATAAAGAACCACCCATAAAAGTATTCTCGGTTGACCGTGTATACCGCAACGAAAAAATGAATTACAAAAACCTAGCTGAATTCCACCAAATCGAAGGCATAATCATGGATAGAAACATAACATTTCGTGATCTCATTGGAACATTGAAGAAATTTTACCTCAAACTTGGATTGAAAAAAGTGCGGTTCTGGCCAAGCTACTTCCCATACACAGAACCATCAGCGCAATCAACGGTTTACATTCCACAGCGAGAGAAGTGGTTTGAACTCTGTGGAATGGGAATGTTCCGCCCAGAAGTACTGGCTCCCCTAGGCATAGAACATCCTGTTTTAGCTTGGGGTGGAGGTTTAGAACGCTTGATAATGCTGAAGCTTGGCTTGAATGACATTCGATTCTTATATAGAAATGACTTAGGCTGGGTCAGGAGAGCCCCAACATGCCAGTAATCACTTTGCAAAGAGATAGATTCTCAAAGTTTCTTGGACATTCATTGACCGTTGAAGATATCACAAAATGGCTTCCATGGATAGGCTTTGACATAGAAGAAGAAGGCGAGGAGTATGTGAAAATAGAGTTCAATCCAAACCGTGTTGACTTCTCAAGCTATGCTGGCGTGGCCAGAGCTCTCCAAGGATTGAAAGAGTGGAAAACTGGTCTACCAGAATATACTGTGCATACTGGCAACACTATACTGAGAATTGATGAATCAGTTCAGGAAGTGCGACCATATATGCTGGGTGCTGTAGTCAGAGACATAGAGCTGGACGAGGATGCGGTTAGAGAACTCATGGAGATTCAGGAAGACCTTCACTGGGGCATTGGCAGAGACCGTCGAAAGGCTTCAATAGGAGCGCATAACCTAGATAATGTTAAACCTCCTTTTGCATATTTGGCTGCTAACCCTGATGAAGTGAAGTTTGTTCCTTTAGCTATGACAGAAGAGATGACGCTACGGGAAATTCTTGAGAAGCATGAGAAAGGAATAGCCTACAAACAACTAATTGATTGGTCTGCAAAATATCCACTTTTGGTAGATGATGAAGGAAAAGTTCTTTCAATGCCACCGATAATAAATGGTGAATTGACACGAATAGACTCAGAAACAAAGAATCTTTTCCTAGACGTCACAGGACCAAACCTCAAAGCGGTTGAACAATCTCTAAATGTCCTCGTCACAACCCTTGCAGACATGGGCGCAACAATCGAGTCAATTCAAGTCAAGTATCCCGACAGAACTCGCTTTTCTCCAGACTTGACCCCACAAAAAATGATTTTGCAACCATCATATGCTAATGAGTTATTGGGGCTCAGACTTTCAAAGGACAGGATTGTTAAATGTTTGAAAAAGTGTAGGTTAGATGCGAGAAAAACTAACGATGGAACTATTGAGGTCAAAATTCCAGCCTATAGAATTGACATTTTACATGAGGTTGACCTAGTTGAAGAAGTCGCCATCGGCTATGGATACTACAGGTTTACCTTGACAAAACCGAAAACTGTGGCAACAGGCAGTTTCCATGAAGCTACAAGGCTTGCTAATGTTGTCAGGCAGATAATGATAGGCTTAGAATTCACAGAGATGATGAATTTCATATTGACAAATGAAGACATCCAATTCAAAAGGATAAGAAGAAAACCGGAGAAAACCGTTAAAATTACAAATCCAGCATCTTCAGAATATGATATAGCAAGAAAAAGCTTGCTACCATCTTTAATGAAGAATTTAATGGACAACAAACACGAAAGCTTCCCTCAAAGAATCTTTGAAGTTTCAGATGTCATAATTATTAACATGAAAACTGAATGTCGTTCCGAAAGACACCTCCATGTAGCTGGAACATCATCACATTCAACGGCTAATTTCACGGAGATAAAATCAACAGTAGAAGCTCTATTGACTAATCTAGGCTTGTCCAGATGGAAGATAAAAGCCACACACAATTCAAGCTTCATAGACGGCAGAGCCGCAACGATACAATGGCGAAACAAGAATATTGGTTCTTTAGGTGAAATCCACCCAGAAGTTCTCAATAACTTCGAACTGGAAAATCCAGTCTCTGGTTTCGAACTGAACATTGAATATCTATTGAAAAAATTATCGTGTTAAAATATGAAGGGAACACGCTTACCAAACTCAGCTTGAATTTGTCAGGTGTCCGCGCGAGCGAAGCTATTTATCTAGAATACAAGGGAACTGAATGTTGATACTTGAAATAAAAACCTAATAAACATATGTTATTGACATGGCGATATCTCCCGCAAAATCCTCATTTTTTTGTTCTTTGACCGTCTGGTTTGCACGAATTCGACTTCAGGAGATTTTGAAACCATAATCGTCAGTATATCTGCAGAAGACCCTCTCAGGATCATAACTAAACCTCAAGTACGATTCATATCGGAGCAGCCATGCGAAATAGAAATATTCGTCGGCAAGTGCTTCAGCGATTGGGTGTATTGCAACCAGACCCGCGGATTGTGTAAAGTGCTTACCGTTTTGAACGGCATGGAGTGTTTTTCTTTTATTTTTCCATGGGAATTTTCCATCATAAATGTGATGTATATGCCATTCTTGTCTAGGGCTAGATGCTCGCTTTGGTCTTCTGCCTCCAGACAGCAAGAAAGACATTATCGCGGGTCCGTTGGAACGGGAATCTATTCGAATTCCCTTAGATTTTAACTCTCTTTTGATCTCATCTGGATATTTGTGATATCTAACCCGCGCACATCCATCCCAAAGAAGTATTGCTCTGTCAGGCCATTTGACAAATTCTGGTCTGTGATCCCAGACTTCATTGGTTATTCTCTTCTCAGGTTCAGTTAGTTCGTCAAATTTCAGATTCATTCTTGAACGGAAACGATTCATAACCCATCCTTTTCCATCACATATACTTCTTAAGTGATAACGTTTTACAACATTTCAAAGTCGAGATATCGCTCATAGTCTCCTTGTGTTTTTCCTGTATGTATATTTCAATGTAAAGCTCTAGTTCAGGGCAAATAGAAACGATCAACGCGCACGCTCCTATGGTTTCCCTCGGATAGACTTCAATTGCTGACGCAACAAGACTAATGAAACAGCTATTTTCAATGAAGATTTTCTTAAACCGCGGCCTCAATTTAGATCAAGCTAAAGTAGTTTTTTGAACAGCTAAAAGAGTTAGGCTAAGCAGTGAACAGAGCCTTAAGGAGATTGAGATGCTGATTAAAAAGGCGGATTTTGATTACGTCGTTAGCGCGCATATGAAAAAAACAATCCGAAAGCGCGTTTTGTGTACTTTCCGATTATTGTGGAATTATAGGACAGGGAGTATTTAAATTCGCCTTTGTCTTATAGTTTATTGCTGAGTTGAAATTCGTCAAGACCTACTGGACAGCACTGGAAGATCTGTTCCCTGAGACTTTCGAGAACGAAACATACAGGAAACATATGCTGCTCAAAGCGTTAGGACTATATTCCTTGAATTGGCTTGCAAAAGATGTATTCAACATATACCTTGAACGAGGTTATGATTTTGGTGACATAGAAACCTTGAAGAAACTACTCAAATCATTGAAGTCTTTTGATTGGAGCACTCAGACATCTCCGCTTTCAAGCCTTGGAGGAATGAAAGGAGTTGACAAAGCTCACGATATGTTGCTCGGGATATTTAACAAGAAATCCAGTCTGCTAGAAGACAAGCAAGCAACATTACAGAATTTTTAGTGTATGCTAGAGATTTATTGTGAAGTTTTTGAATCAAATAGAGAACGTAAAATAATTGCGCGACAAAATCTAAGGAAAACTGGATTGCAATCTCTATAGAGGGCGCCAAATACTCAAGTAAACCAGAAGAGTGAAAGTCTACTGTGAATACGTCAAAGAAACGTAGATTTCGAGTTGTACGAATTGCCCAACTACAGAGATGCGTTTGGTGTTATATGTACTCTAGGTGCTGGCCCGCGCTAATCATACTGAAAAATTAAGTTGTAAATTTCTTCGTTCATGCCACAGTGGACACGATATAAGGACGAGCTCGATAAGATTAAATTAGGTTATTTTAAACTGGACTTTATGACCGAGTGACAGATCTCAACTTTGATATTCAATGATTTTAATTCTCTTGTGAAATAATGCCAAATTGCTACTTTTTTGGTATTGCCTCCAAAAAGTTGTTCACTTCAGTAATGTTTTTGAAAAAGCCTTCGTAACCTGACAAATCTGATGGAGCAGTTTCGTAATATTTCCATGGCTTTTTGTTTTTCGGAAGAATCTCCTTTACTTGATCTTCGTTTATTTTGAAATGTTTTGAGAACCTCTCAACATAAACCCTGAATCTTAGACCATCTTCAAGATTGCTTTCTCCTGGCACTAAACTTAATATCACTCGTCTTTTCTCATCGACTATTCCCTTGAAGCCTATCGTGCTTCTAGTTGGTCTTCGGGAATAGAATAATGGTGTAAGTCCATCCAGCAGCCGTCTATATAATTCACCCACTTCATTCTCATTTGCGATCGCTTGAAGTTGTTCTTCAGTTAAGTTAGGCAATCTCTTTCCCTTTCTTGTTTGTTGCTGGATCTCTGCTTTTGATGGTTCAATCAGAAAAGTTCGAGCCAAATACTCGCAACTGCTATCCTTAAAATAGTTGAAAGCAACGGCATTAATGGCTACCCCATAACTTTCTGAAAGATAATTGATTATTCTTTGGCTAGAATTATCAATCTCAGACCCAACAATCAGCATCTCATGTTCTTGATTAATGGACTCAGGCAAATCAATACCAAATTTAGATTCAAAAGCCTCCTCCAAACCATTATTAAAGTACTTGCGAGCAATTTCTTGAACCTGATCAGCTGTTAGATTTTTAACCCAAGAAGCATAATCAAGAACCTGCGCAGTAATCTCCCGAGGGGTCTTATCCCTTTTCAATTCAATAATAGCAATATCCCCCTTTTCATCAATACAAAGAATATCAATAAATCCACCATAACCAGTCTCAACTTGACGACTTATAACAAGCAACCCTGACGAAATTATTGAAATATCATTTTCAATCCAATCTTCAAGTCTTTCCTCTAGATTCAGCTTAGACTTCTCAACTTCCCGCAAATCCTTATTTTCAATTTTCCACAAGCGGATAGCCTGAACTGAAGAACCAAAATCATTGCGAATGCTCAAACAACTTCACCCTTTCCCACTGTTTCTATTCTGAATTGATTATTAGATTTTTAGGTTATACAACCAGTTCCTCAGGCAAACCCATTATTGGTCTGGCGCGCTTAGGTACGACAAAACCAATAGGGAAGCTATCTGCCGAAAACGCAAGTAAAAATAATGACATATACTTGAAACAAAAACCTAATAAACATATGTTATGAACTTATTGCAAAATGATTCCGAAATATTTCTTCTTAACGAAAGGTGTGGGTAGACATAAGGAGCATCTGCTATCTTTTGAGTTAGCTTTGAGAGACGCGGGTATACAACACTTCAACATGGTGAATGTTTCAAGTATAATACCGCCAGGTTGCCAACACATCCCAAAGGAACGAGGGTTGAAAACGTTAAAACCTGGGGAAATAACTTTTGTTGTTCTTGTCAAGAACTTGACTGATGAGCCGTATAGGCTAATTACGGCATCGATAGGTGTGGCAATTCCGTTGGACAAAAAAAAGTATGGATATCTTTCTGAGCACCATTCTTTTGGACAAACAGCTGAAGTGACTGGAGATTATGCGGAAGAATTGGCTGCAACAATGATAGCTACAACCATGGGAATTCAATTTGAACCCAAAAAAACTTGGAACGAAAGAAAACAATTGCTCAAAACGAGTAGACCAACCATTAAAACAACTAACATAGTGCAGTCTGCAAGAGGAGACAAGAACGGCTTATGGACAACAGTTATTGCAGCAGCTGTTTTTATACTATGAAACAATAAGTTGAATACTTGTATCTCGCGCGTTTATTCCAAAACAATAATAGAGGTAAACACTAAAACGCTAGATAGGTGAAACTGTCTTGCTTAGAAAACTTCATACTCCAATGATAATCGTCAACTTCAAAACTTATTTGGAGGCAACAGGTCAGAAAGCTGTTGAACTCGCTAAGAAAATTGAAAGAGTAAGCCTCGAAACAAAAGTTATGATAGGAGTGGCTCCGCAATTCACGGATATAATAGCCATTACAAAAGCAGTAAGCATTCCAGTTTTTGCTCAACATATAGACCCAATTCAACATGGCAGCCATACTGGACAGGTACTTGCAGAAGCAATTAAGGAAACTGGAGCAACAGGAACGCTTATCAACCACTCTGAAAGGCAGCTCAGAATATCAGATATTGATGCTACAATTAAGATAGCAAGCGAAAAGGATCTAGTTTCCATTGTATGTGCAAACAATTCAGACATAAGCGTAGCAACAGCAACTCTAAAACCTGATATTATAGCTATTGAGCCGCCGGAGCTCATAGGCACAGGGATTCCAGTTTCAAAGGCAAAACCTGAAGTCATAATAAACACGATCAAGCTTGTTAGAAAAATCAACAAGAACGTTATAATACTTTGTGGGGCTGGAATAACTCGTGGAGAAGATGTCAGTGCTGCTTTGAGGATTGGAGCTCAAGGCGTACTAGTTGCAAGCGGAATCGTGAAGGCAAAAGACCAAAATATGGTTATACGTGAATTTGCAGAAGCAACAAAGGCTGGGAGAGTAAGCTTTGAAAGTTAAGGCTGAATGTGCTGAGTGCATAATCAGTAGAGCTACAGCAGAACTCATAGAAGCTACAACAAATCCAGCCATACGCTTCAGAGCTATGATCGAACTTTTACGGTTACTAAGCAGAGAGTTCAAGCCGAAAGCAGTTCCAGCGGATTTAGGAACGAAGAGAGATCGCTTGATAAAGAGAATTACAGGTAACAACGACCCGTATAAAAGAAGCAAGAGGATAAGCAACAAAAAAGCATTAAAGTGTCTACCATATGCAAGAAAAATTGTTGAAGAGGGATACACGCAGCAGGATAGATTTAAAAAAGCATGTTTATGCGCCATAGTTGGTAACATATTAGAATTTGACATTCCAGGCCACAAATTCACATTTGGCAGTCTCAGGAGGCTCCTCAGAGAAGCTGGTAATGACCTTGTAATAGATGATACCAACCGAATGTACAAACTTGCCAAGAAAGCAAATGAAATATTTTACTTGACTGATAATGCTGGTGAAATTGTTTTTGACACATTGCTTGTTGAACAATTGAAAAACATGGGTGTAACCGTGATAGTTGGTGTTAAAGGCGAAGCTATACTTAATGATGCAACTCTGGAAGATGCAGAAGCCTCTGGAATAAACGAAATTGCTGACAAAATCGTTACAACCGGAACAGACACGGTTGGACTGACCCCAAAAGAATTCTCCAAGGAATTCCTTGATATCTACAATTCCGTTGACATAGTTTTCGCCAAAGGCATGGGATACGCTGAAACCTTAACAGAATACAAGCTTAAAAAACCCCATGCTTTACTATTCAGGACTAAATGTAATCCAGTGGCAGACTTTTTCGAAGTACCGCGAAGAAAAAACGTTGCAAAGCTGATGTAAGAATGAGTCTGCCATCCATAAGTCTCAGCAAAGAATCGCTTGTGAACCTTGAGGATGGCATCAGAAAAGAGTGGATTATAACGAATGGTCTAGGCGGTTATGCATCTTCCACAGTTTTAGGCATAAACACCAGAAAGTATCATGGATTGCTCGTTGCAGCTTTAAGTCCTCCTGTAGACCGACGAGTATGTCTACTAAAGCTCGATGAAGAAGTAAATGTAGGAAACAGCATCTATCCGCTGAGTGCCAACGAATTCCAAAATGGAGTCTTTCCAAGAGGATACATGTTTCTAAAAGGTTTTTCGCTTTCACCATTCCCGAAATACATCTATGCTTTAGATGATGTTGAAGTTCGAAAGATAATCTTTATGCCTCATGGGAAAAATGCGGCAATAACCATTTACAAGATTCTGAATAGAAACGATTTTAACGTTAATATCCACGTTTTCTCATTAATAGATTGGAGACATTTTCACTCAGTAACAAATAGATGGAGAATTCCTTGGAAATTTATTTTCAAGCATGAATCAAAGGGAATAGACATATCTTTTGAGGGGTTTCACGGTACATTGGCGATGAGAACAACGAAGGGGCGTTATTTTCCTACGGGAAAATGGTTTGAGAAAGTATATCTCCGTGAAGAAGCTAAACGGGGAGAAAGCTGTCTAAATGATTCTTATCAATCTGGATACTTTGAAATAGAAGTAAAAGCAAAAGAAAATGAGAAGATTGCTATAATTGCAGTTGCAGAGAGAAATGAGACGTATACCCGAAGAGTGTTGACTGAATTACCAGCCAACCTATATGATGTAGAAGCACTGTACGAACGAGAATTAAGGCATCATGAAAATCTTTTGACAAAATTCTATGAAAGTCACAGAAACATCTTGGTGAATGACTGGTTAAACTGGATTATCCTAGCCACAAACATGTTTATAGTTAGAGGGTTAGACCCTAAGCAAAAATCTGTGATTGCTGGTTATCATTGGTTTGAAACATGGGGAAGAGATACATTCATTTCCCTGCCTGGGTTAATGCTTGTTACTGGAAGATTTGCAGACGCAAGAGAAGTTTTTCTAACATTCAAAGAGCGCTTTAGAGAAGGTTTGATTCCCAATTTTCTGCCGGATCAAGCGGGACAACCAGCCTACAATGCTGTTGATGCAACCCTATGGTATGTGAATGCAGTATTACAATATCTCAAATACACTGGTGATTTCAAATTTGTTCAAGAACAGCTTTGGGAAACCTTGATGAAAGTAGTTGATAAACATGAGCAAGGGACAGCCTTCAATATACTTTTGGATGAAGATGGCTTGCTTAGTCATGGTTCTCAACTGACATGGATGGATGCAGCAATAGATGGTCAACCTGTGACTCCAAGAGCTGGAAAAGCAGTTGAAGTTCAAGCATTATGGTACAACACTTTAAGAATCGTCGAACTCTTAGCAGACAGGTTCAGAGAGAAAAACAAAACAGAAAAATATGCACAAATGGCTGAAAAAGCAAGAAGAAGTTTCGCAGATAAATTTTGGAACCCGCAGAAGAATTGCTTGTTCGATAACATAACCGAAGACCGCGCGGACACCTTGATAAGACCTAATCAAATTTTTGCAGTTGCCTTAGATTTCTCCATGCTGGACAGTACAAAGTGTGAAAAAATTGTTGACGTTGTACATCAAGAGCTGTCTACGCCGTACGGTCTGAGAACACTTGCGAGAAACGATCCAAGATATGTTGGAGCCTATGCTGGTGACCGAAGAAGCCGAGACAAAGCCTATCATAATGGCGTAGTTTGGCCTTGGCTTCTCGGTCCTTTCATCACTGCTTTTCTGAAAACCAAAGGCTATACTGAATATAGACGCGAATATACTTTGAAGAATTTTCTTATGCCAATGTTTACAGCTCAGATTTGGAATGTTGGACTCGGGGCTTTGAACGAGGTTTTCGATGATGAATCACCTTTTGTTCCAAGAGGGTGTATAGCCCAATCGTGGAGTGTTGCTGAGCCATTAAGAGCGTATGTTGAAGATGTAGTTTACGTTAGACCGAAATATGAAAATGACGTCTTGCAAAGACTATGAAAAGTAAATGACCTCAAAATATCGACCCAAAGCTGAATGAGAGTGTAGTTCTAGCGAACAGCCAAAAAAATACTTTATGACACTTTCTTGTTCATCTATCGAGTGCATGGTCTAGATCTATGGCAAAAGTATCAGGGCTATTTTCAAAACTGTGAGTATAGAAGTGAAGAGTTCTCAGAAATTTATTTGCTGGTTTCGTATTCTCTGAACAGCAATTTCGTTTGGCATTCTTTTGCTTTGTAGATATATTCGATTAGAAGCTTTTGTCTTTCTTTTTCTTATTATCTTCTGCTGTTGCAGGGTCTATGATGTGATTGTCTGTTTCAGGCTTCTGGCTGCCACTTCAGGGGAAACAGTGTTTATGTAAATGCCTGTACTTCTCTCGAATCCAGCCCAAATCGCTAGTTTGGGATAGACTTCTAAGTGCCAATGATAATATTTGCGGGCGTCTTTATTTATCGTCAGGTGGAAGCCGAAGTTGTAGGGTGGATCGTTCAGTAACTTTTCTAATCCACTGAGACATTTCCTCAGTGTTTTTGCGAAAGTCTGTATTTCGGTTTTCGACATCTCAAGCAGTGTAGTTTCATGTTTTTTAGGCAGTATCCAAAACTCTAGTGGATGAGCACTAGCCCAAGGAGCAAAAACTGCATAGTTCTGGTTTTCCATGATAAATCTGGGTCCGTTGACCTCTTTTTCCAGTATGTTACAGAAGATGCATTCTTTATGTTTCTTCCAGAATTCTCGGCTGGTTCTAAGTTCTTCTTCGATGATTTTTGGAATAAATGGCGTTGCAATTATCTGGCTATGGGCATGAGAGAGTGACGCTCCCGCTTCAAGACCATGATTACGGAAGATGGAGACATATTTTACGTAAGATTTTGAGGAAAACTCGCGAAGTCTGTCGATATAGGCGGTAATGACGTGTATGAGTTGTGAAATCCTCGCGTTTGCTGGATGTTCATCATGGACTGGAGATTCAACCAAGACTTCGTGATGGCCAACGGCCATGGTTAGATCATCGCCTTTCATAATCATTATTTTTCCATCTTTTCTTTCCGGTGGAGTGAAAGCTGGATAAAGGTTTGGAACACATCGTATTAGCCAGTTTTTATGTCGGAGACTATTTTCATCCTTAGATTTCTTGATGCCTTTTTCTGATTTGAGATATACAAGAACTGCCGGTGGAGTCATGTGTTCATTACCTGGACAGAGTGGACAGACACCTGTTTTGGCTTTCTCTCTCTCTTTCTTTGCAAAATCTGTTGGCCGGCGACCACGTTCTGTGGCAACTACAACCCAACGGTCAAGCAAATAATCCTTGCGAACTTCATTGAACAACATGATTGAGCAACCAACAAACCACAAAATAGATTGAAATCACATTTAGCGTTTTCCAAAACTACGCTACTATCAAGATGATTAGCGGTGGATCACTGAGGTTCGACATCCAGAATCCGCTGGATCACTCAAATCCTATGCTCGTATCCGCGTCCCCTTGAGCGCTGAACGTCCAGACTTAGGTTGCTCCCTCCCGGGCCTGGCCAGGTTCGCCTGGTGAGCATTGAAGACAGTTTCCCTACGGAAGCTGCTCAATGACCGCCAGCCCCAAGGGACGGATAGTCATTGTTTCGGAAATTAGGATCTCAACAGCCTTGGACGCCTCAACCTCGGCTGTCAGCCCGTCATGTAGAGGGTTTACGGTTCAGGGGACCCCTAGCCCCCCGCCTAAGACCCACCGCCAGAAACAATTCAAGAAGTTTTTGCGCTATAAAACTTTGCTTCTTTCCATAGCTATTTTTGACAGAATAAAATGAAGGGTGGAATACATGCGCAATCAGCCAATGCTGCCTTAGTCAAGATGATTTCTTCCTCTTTAAACTGAACTCATAATCCAAAGGATTTTCAGTCAATAGTTAAACCACTTCATTTCTAATTTTCGGCATGCATATTCACCACTTTCGCTCATATGCAAGATTATTCCACGGGTATATTCTGCCTTAGACAAGTCATGTTTTCACACTGAATAAACATTGAACGTTTACTAGTTCACATGATAGAAAATTGTTTCATAAGTTTTATGAGGATAAAGAACCATTCCAGTCTAGGAGAGAAGACATTGTCACCGAGAAAAATTGTGACTCTTGGATTTACTGTGCTACTATTGGTGGCATGCATTCAAATCAGGATTACTGTTGAAGGACATAGTAAGAGCAATAACGCTATGATTAAACAACCGTTTAAGATTATCAATCATGAAAGAACTCTTTCTCAATTGTCCAGCACCAATGTCCATCACAGCGGACTCCCTAAAGTCGATGATATATACTATAAGGCTTATCCTGGTGCTCTTCCAGAAACCATTGTAGAAGAATTCATCAATGGAGAGACAGATTGGATAGAAGGTCCTAGTAGAAGCGACTTGCATGACCAAGTGATTGATGCAGGACATAAGCGGTCTGAGATGGATCCTATGGCTGAATTCACGTTCTTCCCAATAAACTGCAGAGACTACAAAGTGCAGACTGGAACGCCTAATGGTCCTTTGAATGATAGCAACTGGAGACTTGCTTTGTCTTACGTTTATGGCTGGGACGACAAAATGGATGACATCTACGGCTATTATGGTGTTCCATGGCAATATGCCATTGGAAATCCTGTTCCAGATGCCCAGTTGCCATGGTATAACGCTAGTATACAGATGCCGAACACAGACTTCGCTGCGGCATGGAACATTCTGTCAACAGCAGGCTACACCAATGACACGGATTGGCTTCGCAAAGACGGCGTGGACGTAAGACCAGGCGGAGAAATAACCTGTCTTTATCCAACGGGAGCTACATTCTATCCAGACGGACCTCTAGGAGGAATGTGTTACAACTGGAATGATTTTATTACAACATATCTTGGCCTTAACGGTCCGCTCATGACGGTGGCTCCTACAGACTTCACGACGTTGGTTACTGAACTGAGGTATACCCGTGAATACGACATAGTCGGTATGGAACTTTCAAACCTGGGAAGGTATGTGGATTGGATCTATGACTTAAGTCACAGCGACAACGATGTTGACTGGGGATGGAACTTCTGTGGAATCTATGACGCTGAATTTGACACATGGGCTGAAATCATCCTAACAGACTTGAGTGTACAGAACGTGATTGACGCAGCTAGTGATTGGCAGATAAAATTTGTTTACGAGCTTATGCCTTGGATACCTGTGCGTGCAGGCTTAGAGTTTTGCACTACTGCTAATGATTCGCGGGGGGAATTGACTAACTTGATTTCGATGGATATGTATGGGCCTAGGAATGATTGGAGTTGGATGTGTTTGCATTGGAAGGGTACGCCTGGCGTTGTTTGGCCTGGCGGTTCCTATGTAGCAGCGTTAGGCGACGAGCCAGACTCGTTGAACCCATACGATGAAGATACAGTGTATGGTTGGGACATGTTAGGCAGAGCATTATTAACTGGGGAGACTGGACTCTTAGGCATAAGCCCAACGGACTTGAGGGATATGCCGTTTGTAGCTACGAATTGGACTGTTGATCACTGGACTTCTATTCCTGAACTCGGCATCATTGACGGTAGTACAGCCACGTTTTATTTGAGGCAGGATGTCACGTGGCATGACGGGTACCCTGTTACTGCTTATGATTGTGTCTATAACATGCGAACCTTGAGAACATATAGGCCTGGAAGGTATTCCAGCACTTGGGCGAACCTAGTATATGAAGAAGCTGATGGACCATACAAATTCAACGTGTACTTCGCCTCCACAAGCTTGTACCACCTTGGCAACGTTGCAGGAACAGCTCTACTCGTACCTGAAGACGTCATAAAAGCTGTTGAACAACAGGTTGAAGATGGCATACTGGACAACTTCT
>Ga0209635_10002480_pt1 | contig 14147 bp, 14 predicted proteins | sample DeeMarSWOR230_32_FD_187463 | JGI IMG/M metagenome (GOLD analysis project Ga0209635, IMG submission 187463) | Marine sediment microbial communities from White Oak River estuary, North Carolina - WOR-2-30_32 (SPAdes) (version 2) | ecosystem: Environmental > Aquatic > Marine > Intertidal zone >... | reverse complement strand
AGAAATCCTCATAATAATTTGATCTCTTAAAGCAGGGTCCTTTTGGTCCATGCCAGTTTTTAATCTCACTACTGCTTCACCCTCGTTGTACTTTTTATGGAGCATATTATTCCATTCCTCTAGATTCTTATCAATTGATTGATCCCTGTGAGGACAATTTCTTTGCTGTTTTTTGTAGTTTTCTCTAAATATGTCTGCAGGGCAAAAGCAAACATATGCGATATTATCACTTATTAGCTTTTCACAGTATTCATAAAAAATTTCTAATCTATCACTTTTATAATAAACTTTTTGATATTTAACTCCTAACCATTTTAATCCTTCTTCTATTAGCCTATAAGCCTCAGGAATTACATATTTTGCCTTAGGGCTGTCCCTCAATGATTGGGGACTCCCTATTGTATCATCAAAAAATAAAATCAACTCTCCGTTGTATCTCTTTACATATTCATCATTCAATACAACCATTCTAGCATTTCCAATGTGTAATGCACCACTAGGATAAGGTGCTAACCGCATTACAATTTTTTCAAAATTATTAATATTTTTTAAATCTGGTAAAATTTTTTCCTCCTCTTTCGATTCTTTTTTATCTAATGCATGTGGATCTAGTTGAAGTAGCTTTTCTTTTTGTTGCTCGATACTTAATTTTAAGATTTCTTTGATAATATTATCTAAGAGGGGAATTATTTCTTTCGCTAGGGGTCTTAAATCTTCTCTTTGTGCCATTAATTTTCCCATTACTGCCTTTTTATTAGGTTTACCCTTAAATTCAATGGCATTTTTAAGACCAGCTATCCATAATATTTTTTTGATTTCTTTTTCATTCATATATCAGAATCAACAAAATGAAGGGATAATCTACTAAATCTTAATTTTATTAATAATATATAGTTTTCAAAAAGATAATTTTTTTAGCAATTCTTAAATAACAATAATGGTAATAGTCATCAAAAAAGTAGAAGTAAAAAAATGTTTTATCGGGGATATATACTAGTAAGACTTAAAACCATAGGCACGGAATGGAAAGTCGTTGAGAAGCTTTCAAGTCTCAAATCGACTGAATCCGAGGAAAATTGGCGAGTAACTTATGTTACACCTGTTTATGGAGGGTGGGATCTTGTTGTTGAATGCTCATTCACTAAATTACAAGAGTTAGATAAAATTGTGACTTATATGCGCCTAGATGATCAATTATCTCAGTGGATTGAAGAAACCACTACATTAGTATCTAGTAAACCTGACTATTTTGGCTAATATTTATTTTATAATTGATGTTAATCACTTAAATTCATCAATTTCTTTATCTATAATATTTTTTATTACATTTTCAAAAAGGCTTAAACCCATATGCTTATACCCCTCAATTGAAAAATGTACACCATCCCCTGTTGTAAATTCTGATTTTAAGTAATTTTCCTCATCTTTCATATAAGAATAATCAGTAAAAGGAATGTTATTAATTATGAAAAACTCTTTTAATTCTTCATTAAAATTAGATTGAATTATATCATATCTTTGATTTGAAGCACTTTTGGTTATTGGGGGGATCAATCCTCCAATAGAGAATATATTGTTATCTTTTGAGATTCTATGAAGCATCATTATGTTTTTAAGAATGTTTTGAGTAGAACTGCTCCAACCCAGGTCATTCGTTCCAATTATTACGATAGAATAATTTGGTTTTGGTTTATATGCTATTAAATCATCAATTCTGTATAACAATCCAGAGGAAGTATCTCCAGGTATTCCTTTGTTTACAAAAATTATTTCTCTTGAGATAGTTTCCTTTTCTTTATCTACCTTCTTTTCAATATAATCTACACAGTATCTTTTTAACCAATATTCATATTGAGAATGAATATTTCCATTTCCCCTTGAAACTCCATCTGAATGGGGATAATATCCAGGCCAACCAGCTGTCAATGAATTGCCAAAACATAAAAAAATCATTTAAACTACTCCTGAACTACATTTAATAATAGCATTATATCCTGAAGACTTACTTTTGATAAATCTTTTACAATTAGATCAGCATTAAGGAATTCATTTTTTTCATGAGTGGTAGTAAGAGCAATTGTTTTCATTCCCGCTCGTTTTGCAGCCTCAATACCTACTGGAGCGTCTTCAATAACAAGACAATTTTTAGGTTCTATATTCAATTTTTCAGCAGAGATTAAAAAGACGTCTGGTTCTGGTTTTCCATTTTTAACTTCGGCAGCACTAATTAGTACATCAAAATCTTCTTTTAATTGTAAAGTATTAATTAATAATTCCACATTTTCACGAGGTCCACTTGAACCAACTGCTAATTTGAATCCATATGATTTAAGTTCTTGGATAATTCGTTTCACTCCAGGCAATGGTTTTAATTTATCTTTTACCATTTCTCTATAATATTTTTCTTTTAGAGTTGCCCATTTTTCCACGAGTTCTTGTTCTATCCCATGTCCTACTAGTTTTCTCACAATTGTGGGGCTTTGTTGACCAAATGTCTTCTCGAAAAATTCTTTACTAAAACGATATCCCATTTCATTAGCTAATTTTACCCAGCTATCAAAATGAATTGGGCCAGTGTCTGCTAGCACACCATCCATATCAAATATAACACTGTATTGATCAAACATAATTTTAATTACTGAGACTGATTAGAAAAGTATTATAGTTACTCAATAATTATTAAAAATTACAAATAAATCATTTCAAAAGGTCTGGTAGTCTAGCTTGGATTGCTATTTTAGTTTCAATAACATAGCATAAATAGGGCGCTGGCTTGCGGAGCCAGATATCTTGTATTAAATACTAGACTGGAAATCGAGGGTTCAAATCCCCCCCAGACCATTAAATTTTAAAACCCCATGAATTATTTAAGTGTCTTCTATTGTAATGAACTTATTGCATCTTGGGACTAAAAATCGACAACCATCCTTAGTAACAACGATATCTTCTTCCAATGAAACCATTCCATAACTTTTCGTTTTAACATAGAGTTCAAGAGTAAAAATATTACCTTCTTCGACTTTTCCTTTGGGAATATCACCATATCGTTCCCAGAGTGGACCAAGTAAGACACCTCCATCATGAGCATTAGTACCTAGTTGATGCCCTAAAGCATGAGCATATTCTTCATAACCTTGAGATTTCACATAATCACGAGCTACTTTATCCACAGAAAATCCGGTAACACCTGGTTTGATATATTCCGCAGCCTTTGTAATTGCTCCATGAACGGTTTTAAAAGCGTGTTTTAATTCTTCTGGTATTTCATCTTCAGATCCAAAAAACCACATTCTCTGCAAATCCGAACAATATCCATTAAGTTTTACTCCTAAATCATTATGTAAAATATGCCCCTTTTTTGTTTTGGAATTAGGGAGGGGACCAACATGTCCAAATTCTTTATCGGGCCCAGCATCTATGGCAGGGCATGAGATGCGCTGCCAAGCTTCAATTATCTTATGCTTATCCATCTCATTATGAAATAAATTCTGAATTTCCGTTTCATTCATTCCAGTTTTTATCAACTTGGTCATCTTATGATTAATTTCTTCAGTAAGTTCACAAGCTTTTGCGACAAGCTCAATTTCTGTCTTTGTTTTTCGTCCTCGAATTGTTTGAATTATTGGTGCAGCGCTTATAAAAAGATCCTTTTTATCAGAGAAAATGGAAAGCAGTTTAAGAAACATTCCATGAGAGAGTCCATCTGAGACTGGATCATCCTCAGAATAATTCAGAGCAATCTTAGATGGATTAATCCTGTGGAAAAGTTCCTTCATAGGAGCACTAATTCCTTCTTTATAAGGAATAACTACATCCCAAATACCTTTTCTTTCTTCAGCTAAAGCATCAAAATCGCCAACTATAGCAGTTTTGGTAAATTTTTCCCCTTCAAATGCAAAAACAAAAGAAGATTTCCAAACCACATCTCCACCAATTACTTGATTCATAACGGGATCAGGATTAACAGAAGTTTCACGAGCAAAGATTAACCAGCAGTCAATACCTTTTTCTTTCATAATTTTAGGGATAAATTCATGTTTTTCTTTAACAATTTTTATCAATAGATCATGAGGTATTTTTGCTTGACTCATTATTTTCCCCTCCATAAGTTCTTTTTTAATTTAATGAATATGGTTTAATATCTCTGAAATATCATTTACTTTTATATAATTTGGGACATTAATTTCTCTTTCAAAAGGAAATCTAAGCATTCTCTTACACAAGATTGTTTGTAATCCAGCTCTATCTCCACCAACAATATCAGCATGCTCATCCCCACATACCATGCATGTTTCAGGTTTTTCTAAACCCATTTTTTTTAATGTATACAAAAAAATATCGGGATCAGGTTTTCTTTTTCCAAATTCAGCAGATGTAACCACAGCATTAAAAAATTCCATTAAATCATACTTTTTAAGTAAATTAATTATTGTCATATGATGTGGATGATTAGATAAAACCGCCATTTTAAGATTTTTAAAATTTGATAACTTTTCTAAAGTATCTTTTGTATTTTTAAAAGGAACCCATTCTTTCTCTTCATATGAATGATATAAATCTGCTAATTCGAAATAAATTTCTCTATTAATCTTCTCCAGATTCAATTCATCTAAAACCAATTCAAATACATTTGAAGTGGGAAATTCTTTTTTTGTCTTAAGGCTTTGTTTAAAATATTGAGTTCTTTTTTTTTTGAACAATTTGGAAAATTGTTTAATGATTTCCTCGTTATTTAAAATATTTGTCTCCCTTAATTTTTCTATTGACTTTCTAAGCCCTTTTCTAAAACATTCAAAATATGTCTCTATAGAAGCATTCCTGAATTCAAATAACGTAAAACCGAAATCAAATATTAAACCATCTAGTTTCATATTCTATTTTATTAAAAATCTTTTTAAATTTTAATCTATCTCTCTCCTTTTATAAATTTAATTTAATTTGGATTTGTTAAAGATTTAATAATAAACAAGTTTTTTGAGAAAAATTAATAATTTATTTGAAGTACCATGTCAATTAAAAAATGGCTTACTGATGATACAATTGGAGAGGATAGGAAAAAAAGAGAAGAGGAATATAATAAGTTATCCAAGGAAGAAAAGACAGAATTAAAAAAGAAAAAGCTACAACAAATAATTCAAAAAGATAAGAAGGAAAAGCCAATTATAACAAAATCAGAAAACTTTTTGAATGAAGTTATAAAATTTAAGGAATGGTTAGACGAGAGAAATTATATAAAAGGAGATTTAGTTAAAATCGAAATGTGGATAAAAAATTTATATAGGAGCCTTGAATCGAATTATATTCAAAACCAATCTCAGAAGAAAAATATCTCTAAGTTAAAGGAAAAATATAGAGAAATTCCACTAGCATTTTTAGATGAAAAAACCAGAATTGCACTAAACAAGAAATTAAGGAATGTTAATAGAACAGCATCAGATAATTATTATCTAAGAAAATTAAAAGAGACTATAAAAGAAAGATTAAAAGAAGCGGAATATTATGAGACTTTAAGAAAGATTTTAGAAAATTAATCTTAATTGATAAAATTATTTTGTTAATCATCAGAAAAAACGAAGTTGAATGTGGTTAATTTGCCCTATTGCTGGAGTCGGAACACGCCTTCAACCTTTTACATATTCTAAGCCTAAGGCTTTTTTAAAAGTGGCAGGAAAAAGATTAATTGATCATATATTGATCAAATTAAAAAAAACATTTCCCAAAGATTCAAACATATGCTTTATAGTGGGATATAAGAAAAGGCAAATTACCGATTATTTACAAAAAAATTATTCAGATTATTTTAATTTGGAATTTATTGAACAAATTCCTTTGGGTTTCGAGGCAGATTCTCCTTTCTTTAGTGGTTTGGGTGATGCGATACTATTAGCTAAGAATTATGCTTATAATGATGATTGTTTTATTTTTCTTAGTGATCGTTTACCTTTAGAGGATTATTCATCTATTCTTCTCACTTATCATCAAGGAAATTGTGAAGGAATTATCAATATGAAGAAAGTTGAAAATCCTCAATTTTATGGAGTAACAGTGCTAGATGAAAATGGATATGTAGAAAAAATAGTGGAAAAACCAAGTGCGTTCATTTCTAATTATGCTGTGTCCGGAGCGTATTTATTTGGGAAAAGTATAGCCCCAAGATTATTTCAACTATTAGAAGAGCAAAAGAAAGTTGAAATAAAAAATGGAAAAGAACATCAATTAACTCCAATTATTCAAAAGTTAGTTGAGGAAGGTGTTAAACTTAAAGTTAATGAAATGCAGAACGAAATCTTGGATTTTGGTCGTCCTGATAGTTTATTAGATGGTAATCGTCATCTTCTCTCAGAATTAAAGTTAAAAGATCCTTTATATGAAAACCTATTCCGTTCTGGAAATATTGTTGATTCTAAGATTATTCCCCCTGTATTTATTGGAAAAGATGTAAAAATAACTGATTCAGTAATAGGTCCTAATGTATCGATTGGAGATGACTTAATTATTAATAAATGTATTCTTTCTGAATCTGTTATTGGAGATGGTGTAGTTATGAAAAAAATAATATCAACTAATAGTATTATTGGAGATTATTCAATTTTGGAAGATTTAATAAAGAATAATATTACTATTGGAGACTCTACTTATATCACTACATCTAATATGAAGTCCTTTTAGATTTTTAAAAAAAAGAATTTTTGTTAAAATGGAAATTAATTAAATACTGGTTTTTTATTCTGCCAAGGAGCAATCTCTTCAAACGCGCTCGATATTTGAAGTACAGTTTCTTCATCAAATCTTTTCCCAACAATCTGCATTCCTAAAGGCAATTTTTCGCTAGACCAACCGCATGGTATTGATGCAGCAGGTAATGAAGTTAAGTTAAATGGATAAGTAAAGGGATACCATCCTGAATGCGAAACCGCTTTACCTTGGATTTTTGAAGGTCCGACACTTCCCAATTCAAAAGCAGGCACTGCTGTAGTTGGCGTAATTAAGATATCATAATTCTTAAAAAACTGATGCATTACCTCATCACAAGCCAATCGCTGAGATAAAGCAAGTTGAAGATTCATTGCAGTCATTGGTAAAGCAACTTCAATTTGTTTGATCAGACCAGGTGTTATACGATCTCCCCATTCATCAAGTTTTCTTTTAAAATCATAAGCGGTTCCAACAGTACCATAGGTATAAAATGCATTTTCTGCTTTTCTCATGTTAATATTTACTTTTTCGGCTGTCCAATCGAACGTTTCTAGTTTATCAATTGAATTAAGTACCGCTTTCTCAACATCAGAATCTAATGCTTTTGCTAAACCCAAATCAAGGGAATAACCAATTTTTAATTTTGAAGGCTTTTCATCAAGTATCTCGACATATTTTATATCATTTTCTGGGAGTGACTGTCTGTCTCCCAGGTGGGGTCCTTTCATAACATCCAACATAAGAGCGGCATCTTTTACATATCGAGTCATTGGTCCATAATGATCCATAGTGTAGAATTCAAGACCTATGCGTGGATATTTAGGGATTCTTCCATATGTAGGTTTCAAACCAAATATCCCACATAAACAGCTAGGAACCCTTATAGATCCACCTCCATCTGAGCCTAGCGCTAATGGGCTGATACCTGATGCTACTGCGGCACCAGCCCCACCACTTGAACCTCCAGGTGTTTTTTCTAAATTCCAAGGATTTTTAGTCTCTCCAAAAATTAAATTAAACGTAACCGTAACATGTCCGAATTCTGGTGTATTTGTTTTTCCTAAAATTACACACCCTGCATTTTTAAGCCTTTTAATAACTACTTCATCTTCTTCAGGTATAAAATCTTCATATAGTTTAGAACCAAATGTAGTCCTAATTCCTTTAATCATAATTAAATCTTTAATGCTAGTCGGAATCCCGTTAAGTAATGGTATATCTACTCCATTTTTAACTCTTTTATCTGCTTCTTTAGCCATTTCTCTAGCTAAATCAAACGTTGGAGTACAATACGCATTTAGAATTGGATTAATCTTTTCAATTCTTTCAATAATTATCTCTGTAATTTCTTGAGAAGTTAGATCTCCTTTTTTTATAGAATCTGCCATGTCACAAGCAGACATATAACAAATTTCTTCATTTTTCATATTTTAATACCCTAATCTTCCTAGATTATAAGATCTTTTATATTATCTTTTATATAATTATTGTGTTTTATTTTAATTGTTATTAAGGATTAAAATAGCATTATTTAAAGCATTAATAATAAATTGTTTTATTTTGAGAGATAATAATATTGTGTTTAAATAAAGTATAAATTTCTCAATATACTATTATCGAATATAATTTAACATAAGATAGGAAAATCATAATAAAAATAAGATGTTAAGTTGAAACGTAAAAACAAAATTATATTAGCTTTAGTATTTCTAAATGTTGTCGTTTTTTGTTTATGGTCCAATGGGTTTGTTAAAGCACAGACTTATTCCTTAGGAGTAAAAGAAGATAAAGAGTATATTTGGGAAGTAACTTATTTGGATTCAAGTTTATTTGGTAGAATATTAGGTTATGAGCCCAATTTTGATGTGGGTGATAGAATAAGGGTAATAATTAGAGAAATTGTTGATGTTGAGACATATTGGAGAATAACTGTATATTTTTGGGATTATCAAACTGATTGGGCTCAACAAGGAGCTATTGAGAACATTGAACTATATAAAATGGCCGCTCAATACGAACATTGCATATTTTTACCAACTCCGGTTGATAGTTTCCTTGAATCAGTTGGAGACCAATTTCCAGCAGACTATCAAGTAGATGGATTTAAAATATCCCAAATCTTAAAATCAGAAATAGATAAAGAATATTTACATGAAAGAACATATAATAATGACGGAATTCTAGAAACAGAAGCGGTTTATGAATATGCTAATACAAGATTAATCATCAAAGTTGAAGCAACATTTATGATGATTCCAATGGGAATATATTTTATTGGTTTCATTTTACTGGCTAGTATAGCAATTATTTTTATTAGTATTAAAAACAAGAAGTATTCAATTAAAATGCTTTGAACAAAAAGTTAATTGATCTTTTTTTTAAAATTTAAAATCTTCCTGCCATTTTTTATATCCAATCTGCCATAGTTTTAATCTAGGTTTGTTTATCTTATTATCAACTTGCAGTCCTGGTTGAGGATTGTCCATAACTTTCCGATAACGATGATAATATTCTTCTGCACTTGGATTTTGTTTAATGAGATTCAAAATTGCTCTTTCAGTAAAATAGAGAATTAAATCGGGTTTAATCTTCGGATTAATTTTCGTTAGTTCAAGTGTATTTTCATCTTTTTTAATTAAATAATAATGTAATTTGAAATTTTCATCATCCATAGAATTTACAGTTATGAAATATTCCCAACATGCATTAACTCTAAGATGTCTCATTAAATCTAAATTATTCGGAAAATAATTGTTTAATTCATTAAATAATTCCTCTGAATTCATAATAAACTCCCTTTCTAGATCACTTAAGTTTTCCTAGACTAATTGGAGTTCCATCATAAATATATTTTCCATAAACTAATTCTTGGGGATAATATTTACATCCAGGAGGATAGGCGGAATCTTTAATTCCCCCCAGAGCAACTGTAATATCAGTGAGCATGGGTCTTGCATTAATATATATGTTTGCAGCTTCTAATTCATTTTTAAAAGTTTCTATTGTTTCTAAATTTGAGGTATAAGCTACTGCTCGCATACCATAGTTGCTGGCATTAGCCAATTTTATTGCATCTTTTAAGTTTTCAGCTTTCGTAATAGATCTAACAGGTCCAAACGCTTCCTCTCGCCATAGAAATGGAGCATCAGTTAAGTCTTCACACAATTCAGGTTTTATTTCTACCAGAGTTGGTTTGTAAAATAAGCCATAATCTTCGCCAGGATCTATTTTTTCGGCTCCAGTATATATTTTACAACCATATTTTTTTGCATCTGCAACCATCACTTCCATCATCATCAAAATTTTACGACTCCCTAATGGGCCAATATCGGTACTTGGGTCCGTAGGGTCTCCATATTTTAATTTCTCAATTTCTTTTATTAAATATTCGATATATTCATCATAAATGTTACTATGAACAATTAAACGCTTCATTGAAAAGCATTGTTGACCAGAATTTGTGTAACTAGCCATAACGTTCCATTTCGCTACCTGTTCTAGATTTACATCATCCATCACAATCCCTGCATCGTTTCCGGCACATTCAAAGAAAAAATTCTTAAATGGACGAGTATACATTGCAACACCCATTGATTTATCAACGGTTTTTTTTAAGATATTGGCATAACGAACTAAGATGTCTTTGGCAGTGTGAGAGGAGGTAATCGTCATTAAAGTTTTAATTAATGGAGATTTAAGAAATTCATCAACAGCCCAATTTCCAGGCGCAATTACTAAATTAAGAGCTTCAAGAGCAGGTAAATTCATTTCTTCCATCATAGATTGTGCTTCTATCATAGTTAATGGACAAGCTGTGGAAGGTTTAACGATGGCTGCATTACCTACTAAATAATTTGCCCCCCATTGATAAAGAGGAAGACTTATTGGTGTATTACGAGGAGAAATACATGCTGCTAATCCATGAGGGATATACCTTATTCTGACAAATTGCTCTCCTTCTATGCTTGTTAATGTTTTTTCTTCTATAAATTGATAATACCAGTCACAAAATCTAAACCCCGTCATTACAATATTCAATTCCCATTCTGAATATTTGATGGGTAATCCCCCTTCTGCAACAATTAAATCTTTTAGTTGCTTCTTTTTAAATCGCAATTTGCTTGCATAATTAGAAAGAAGTTGAGCTCTCTCAAAAAAATCCATTTCTTTTAAGAGATTTTGACTTGCATGTACTTCTTTAATTTTTTCTTGAACCGTCTCTGGTGTATCTGCTGGTATAGTTCTTAAAACTTCACCAGTATATTTATTTTTTATTTCTAATTCTTTTACTTTTGACATTTATTCTATTTACCTTTATATATTTGAATATGATTTCAAAGTTAATTTAAAAAAAAGCTTTAGATACTATAAACATCATCATCCTCTTCGAGAATACCAGCGGTTCGAGCAAATCTTCCATAACCCATATCAATTAAAATCTGAGTTCTTTTATGCAAGATAAAATCAATCCAACCTTTCTCCTCGTCGGGGTTATTAAAAAAATAGCCAAGAAGCTGTGCATATTCCACTTTGTTTTTTGTTTGGATTAAGCTTTTAACCGCTTTGATTGAAAGTGCCAGTTCCAAATCAGAATCATCTGCTCGCCCTGGTCTAATTTCTATTCCATGATCGTTACAATATACATTAAAAATATCTACGGGAGATCTATTATCATAAGCTTCAATTGAATCATAAAGTGCAAAATCAAAGTCTGAACCAGAAATTAAATCAGAAAAGATTTCAGGATATTTTGATAAAAATGTGGTATATTTCTTTGCTAGTTCTGTTTTAAATTTCTGTTGATCTATAATTTGACTTGTTAACTCTTCTTCCAACATGTTTTTAAGATCCTCTTCTTACTATTTTTCTTTTTCATTAAAGTCCTTATACCATTCAATTGTTTTTTCTAAACCTTCTCTTAAGGGAGTAATTTTGTAACCTAGTTTTTCAATAGCTTTTTCTGATGAATATGACCAATTGTAGTTAATCATTTTTATTGTTGGGCGATTTATATAAGGCAATTTCTTTGTAAATTTTGTCTTAGCCTCACATAGCCAACCATACATAAGTGCTAAACTCATAGGAAAATGTCTTACTTTTTTCTTATTTCCTGAAATTTCAGCAATTAAGTCAAGCCAATCACTAAAAACTGTATTTACCCCACCAAGGATAAATTCTTCTCCTTTTAAATCATCCCTATCTAATACACTTGCCAATCCATCTGCAATATCATCCACATATACGAAACTACCAATATTAATCCCTTTACCCGGGCATCCCATAAAAGATTTAGCGGCTATGTCTAATACTGTTTGGCCAAATATATTAAAATCTCTAGGTCCGTAGGCAATTCCAGGATAAAATATGGTTGCATTAAGTCCTCTGCTAATATAATCCTTAATTAGCTTTTTTGCTTGAAATTTTGTTTTAGCATAATCAAGAAATAATCCATCCTCACTTTCAAACGTTTCATCAACAGGTTCGGCAGGTGTTGCACCTAATGCGATAAAAGAACTAACATAGATTAATCTAATCTTTTTATTTAGGGCTATTTTAGCAACATTTTCTGTACCTATAATATTTACATTTTCAAAAATTGATTTATCCCTTGCCCACATACGAGTATAAGCTGCAAGATGATATATAATATCTACATTTTCTACTGCTTTATTTAGACTTTCAATATCTCGGACATCCCCTATCACGTATTCTATATTTTTAATTTTTTTAAAGGGAGAAACATCGCTTGTCTCTCTTACTAGAAGTCTCAAATCATGACCTAGCTCATATAATTTTTCTACTAAGGGAACACCAAGAAAACCAGTCCCACCAGTTACTAATATTTTAGCCATTTTGTAAGAAGGAATTGAGAGGTTTTAAAATTTTAATATTAGAAATTTTTAAGAGTTTTTAAGGGTAACAATACTTTTGCAATTCGCAACCGTTAATACTCTTAAAAATAGGAAAATAGAAGAAAAAGTTTACATTATTGTGTAATATAATAAAATAGATGCCGGCGATGAAGAAATCTCGCTTTTTAGAAATTAGTTCGCAATTAGATTTACCATTTCTAGAAACAAATAGAGAACTAATTCAGAAAATATTCGAAACTTTAAACCTAAGTTTTAGATTAACTAAAAATTCAAATCAGAGATTTATTGATTTAGGCTCTGGAAATGGCCAAATACTTATATTTTGCGCCTTAAATTATTGTATCAAGTCTTTTGGAATTGAAATTAATCTAGATTTAATTAAGGAGGCAAAAATGTATATTAAGTTATTGAAAAAACAAAAAATGTACCAGCGTAAATTGTTTAGGAAAATAAAGTTTATTCATGGAGATTTTTATGAAATTGACATGAGAGATTTTGATTTTATTTATATATATTCACTACCGACAATGCAGAAGTATTTAAAACATGCATTTTTAACAGTCAAAAATAAATCTATTATAATATCTTATAAATATCCCTTAAATGGATTCGAGAGTTTTTTAAAGCTAGAGTATGAGCTAAGATCTGAATTTATAGATCAAATAATTTCAACATTCTTTTATGAGAAATATTAACAAAATTTACGTGAAATGAGTGTTTCACGAACTGATTTGATAATTCAAGTCGCTTTCCAAGAGATTACATACTTTAAGCTTTCAGGTTTGGTAATCTCTGGATTTATGAATTCCCATCTCCCTTTTAGTCCTAATTCTTTAGCAGTGAGATCAAAGTGACACACGGCAATTCCTATATCAACTCGCACAAATTTATTATAAACGGAACCTCTTTTGGAATCCGAATACTTTACAAAAAAATGAAATATATCTCGATTAACATTCTTTAATATCCTCCATGGTTGGTTATTGCCAGCTGATGGACCAATCCTAACCATTTCAAGAATCGTTTTATACTCTCCAATACTTTCTTGATTAATTGGGGTATTAAAATCTCCAATGTAAAAGATTTCATCCCATGATTTCCTTACTTTAGCTTTAGCTAGCGATCTAATGAATCTTTCTCTCAATCTTCTGGTTGCAGGGTATCCAATGGGAGTTATAGCAGGAATTATCTCATTTTCTTTGAGTTGAATCATTTTAGAAAATTGAGAACGCTTGAATGTCCCACCCAGCCAGCAGGTTTTTAAATTCATATCAGTTGCTGCTAATATCACAGCCTCAAATATATACCCATAATTCTCGAGATCATATTTAGATTTCTCAGTGGCTCCAGCTATAAATTCCTGGGCACCCTTAATCATTCCATAAGTACCAATCTTAATATTTTCCTCGGGATCGAGTTCTGGTACACTTATTAAGTGAAATCGAGAACAACCAGATACATTTTTAAAAGGACTTTCAATATCTTCTAATTTTAAAAGCTTATCAATTTGACTTCTTGGCTCATTTTCTATGAGTTTATTTAAATATGTTCTCCAGGAAGTTCGTTCTTTTATTATTT
>Ga0209635_10002479_pt1 | contig 14148 bp, 12 predicted proteins | sample DeeMarSWOR230_32_FD_187463 | JGI IMG/M metagenome (GOLD analysis project Ga0209635, IMG submission 187463) | Marine sediment microbial communities from White Oak River estuary, North Carolina - WOR-2-30_32 (SPAdes) (version 2) | ecosystem: Environmental > Aquatic > Marine > Intertidal zone >... | reverse complement strand
AAAACGTTGACAGCAATGCCCGAGGTGCCATCCGGAACCATCTGATCCCCGGCGGTATGCGGGAAGGGGTTGTCTTGCAAGCCATAACCAGTGACGTCTCCAAAGTCGAGTGCGACCACAGCCGAGTCCCCCGGGCCCAGAAAGACCTCCGGAGATTTCCAGAAGGTATCATTTCCTAGGTTGTTGCTCGGCGCCCCACTGGGACCGGTGAATCCAGTGTTCAGGAAGAGCGAGACAAAAACTGCTCCGGGACCTTCGTTGTAAAAATGTTGGGAGTATCCTGGGAACCAACCGAAATCGCCGTTCCCGTGAGATCCCGACCGCTGCGCGTACTGTTGCACCGGGTAATTGTCCTTGAGGCCTGTTCCACTCCCGGGAAGCAGGCCGGTGTACTCGAATCGTGTCGATATCGGGTCCGGGATAGTCCGACTCACCGAGGCAGGACCGAACGCAGCGCTCTGCAGCGTAGCTTCAGAACTCTGGAGCACGTCGGTTGACATAGTGAAGTAACTCGAATAGAGCGGATGTACCCATATGTGGGGTGGGGCGGACCCCGAAAACGAGATCTGGTAGACGCTGTCTGCTGAGAGCGTGCCCCCGTACAACCTCAGGGAGCGGTAGTGAGGTTTGCCGTACAGGTTCGTGTTTCTATCCCCGAGAACATGAGGGCTTACTTCATCCCCGAGTTCGCCCGCCTCGTTCTCAGGACCGTCAGGCCATTCGCCCGATGTCAGCGAGAGGAATTGAGCGAATGGCGACTGCCCAGGCAGCAGGTCCTCTGTAGGGTCATAGAGAGCCACCTCGAGGTGGTATACTGTGCTCGTCGGACGGAATGCCCAACCGTTTTCATCGGAGAGTTTGTGCCAGTTGCCGATGGCGGCCATCTCCAGTGTTTCCGTTGAAACCGCTGTGATGTTAATGGAAAGCGCCGGGGCACTCTTGGGGACCAAAGACGATCCGAATATTCCCAGTACGAGAGCACAAAACCATTTAAGCTTCATTACATACACTCATCTCCTCGAACGCTCAAGATGACGCGTATAATCAGGTTTCTCGTGGGGACCTTTACCGAAAAGTCTCTTCTTTGATTTGTACGCTCTTCTCTTTTGGTGGCAGTTGCTTACCCGTGAAAACAAGGACAACTCTCTTGAGGTTGTCCGGAACCTGACCGTCCCAAATCCCTTCCACATTCAGGAAAAGATCGAATGACCCTACCTCTCCCGTCCCCAGCAGTTGGACGTATCCATTCACGACGGCTCCCCGGCGTATTACTGCCTTGTCACCGTCCAAGAGGCGGCATGTGATTCCTGCCGCCTCAGGCATACTTGTCTCCTTGTCCAGCTGAACCTGCAGCTGCCAATAAGGGTCATTTGTCACCACAATTAACTGCACTGTATCTTTGAGAATGGTCTGCCCTTCCTTGTATTGGAAATGCGTTCTATCGAAGTCAGAGCGGGAAGGAATAACAGTAGTTACAATCGGAAGTTCAAGACTTTCTGTGACTTGGCCGTTCGCTAAATCCTGAGTCACGGGAGCAACCGCAAGCAGCATCATCGTGCTCAAAAGGGTGGCGAATAAGACTTCTCTTATGAATTTCGGCATTTCCTACCTACTTTCACGGATGCGGCTCAATACTTCTTATTTTTTCCTCCTCTTCGTACTTCTTACTGATTATTCCGATCATGGACAGGGCTCCATCATAAACCGCTGCGATATCATGCGTGAAGATGTGAATCTTGAAATGGAGCGTAGCCAACGCACCCCTGGCGGATTCGTGCCCCTTAAAAACAACGGGTTGATCTGCTAAGTTACCGGAGGCAAGCACAGTACCAAAGTCGTCTACTCTTTCCCATAGAATTCGGGAAGCTGGAATCTCATGTTCGTCGGACATCAGTGGTGTGGCCTGACACTCTACTCGCCAAATGGAAGCGTTGGTGGAGACCCCTATGCTTATCTCTTCATCGGCTGGAATGGTGCCGGCTCCGGCTGTCGCATCGAAATGTAGCTCCTCTGAAGAAAGTACGACGTTAATGACCTGCGGACTTTCAAACTTCACTTCGATTTCCCGTGCGTCCCCCAACTGTTGCTCTCTGAATTCACTGAGCTCTTCATCTTTGAGCTCCTCAGATGTTGTAAGGGAGGTCCACACGGCAGGTCGCAAGCGGAGCCGTCCCACGTACTGACCCGGGCGATCGTGCCATGTGGGGCAGAAGAGAATCTCAAGTGGCACCTCCTCTACTGGAGAGTGGTGATCGCCCGTTATCAAGCGGACGCGGCCTGACAGCGGGAGGAAATCAGCTTTCTCCCCCCCCATCCTCACGAGCAAGCGGTCTGCCGGTATCACGCCCCCCGGTCCCCTGAGTTCCAGGGCTTCCACCGTGGCCCCCCAAGATGGAAGAATTGACTCTACCCGGACCCGGATCTCACCCCGGACTTCGATCGGAAAAGCCCCACTATCTCTGTCGGTGAACCGAGGAGCACCCGGCTCTAAGACGACGGCCTCAGACAGGGGGCTTATGACGATGCGCCCCTGCATAATCGTTGGATCCTTCTGCAAACGAGGCTCCTCGGATGTTTGATCCCCCGCGATCCCCATGTGAGGAGGGGCGAAAAAGGAAAGGATTCCAACCAAAAGAAATAGTCGGACTATCCTGGTCCATCTTCTTGTTAAAGTTTCCATCGTTTGCTCACAATCGACGATGTTGACTGGTAGTTAATTTATTTCCGTCTTTCCACCCTATGATGATTGAATCACAGGACATCGAATTCCTCCGGAGGAATCATCACATAGGGTGTGATTAAAATCATGATTTCTTTCTCAACTCTTTCCGTGGTCGTGTGTCCGAATAACCTTCCTATCAATGGAATCTCACCCAGGTACGGAATCCGCTCTTCCTGCTGTCGTTCCGTCTGCGAACGAAGCCCCCCGATTCCAATCGTTTGGCCGTTCATTACCCGGATCCGGCTATTGACCGATCGTACGTTCGTAATCGGAAGACCGCTCACTCCGGACGCGATGACGTCGCTGACCTCGGCACTGATGTCGGTCGTTATCTCCGATGAGGACCCCAGGTAGGGTGTAATGCTGAGAGTGATTCCGGTAGGAATCTTCTCCAGGGTGAAGTAGGGGAAGTTCACCGAACCCTGAATCAGTGAGAAGAACACCTCTGTCCCGATACGGATTTCGGCCTTTGTGCCTTGCTTGGTTGCCACTCTCGGATTCGCCCGAACCTTGACGCGTCCCTTCGCTGCCATGGCTCGAAGAGCAATCCTCAAATCGAAGGCCTTATCTATCGTCGTAAACTCACCCATAAACAGCGAATCAACGAACTGAGGAAGCAGCTTGACTCGGAGAACTCCATCGTCCTCGCTCCCCCTGTAGTCCCAGTCAAGACCCAGATCTCTTCTCGTATCAGTACTTGTTTCCACCACCATGACGTCGATCATGATCTGTGGCGTGGGATGGTCCAGGGCCAATAGATCCTCTTCGAACGCCTTCAGCAGGGCCCTGGGAGCGGTGATCGAAACGGTATTTCTCGCCTTGTCAACCCGGAGGTACTTTCCGTAGAACTTAGGTAATATTCCAGGGACCTCTTCCGCCCTCAAGTAACGTGGTTTAACGAGAACGGTCTCGGTGAGATAGGGATGGGAGGGGCTGTCCTCTGTGGGTGCGCCAACCAGGTAGTACCCATCCATTTTACCGAACGTGAGTCCGAGGGGAGAAAGGATTCTTTCCAAGGCCTGTTCGAGCGGCGTATCTCGGAGTTCGACGGTTACGTAACCACTGACCATGGCGTCAGGAACTATGGGTACGCCGGTTTGAGCGGAGATATCCATGAGCGCCTGGCGAACGTCCGTCTCGTAGAAAGCATTCGTCACCCGCGGGCCTGCATCCTCGGGATTGACCTGTTCCGTATCCCCTCGGGAGGATGTGATTCCGCTGGTCTCCTGCGAACCGGGGTTGCCGACCGCTGTGAGGAGAGCTCTGTCTTTCGCCAGAGCTGACTCTGCCCTTGCCTCGCTTTTCACGAGGTCTGGAAATCGATGTGGGCTCCGGGGAAAATACTTTCTCAGCAACGTGAAGCATCTATCTGCCTTTCCCGGTTCCTCCATGGCGAGGCGTGCCCTTCCCAACAGGTAGAGCACTTCATCCATACGTTCGACTGCGCCCTCCTGCCTACCGACAGACTTGAGAAGGTCCGCCGCTTCGCTAAAGGAGCCACGTTCGAGCAGACTCCTCGCATCCTCGATGGCGAGCTCTGCCCAATCGGTCTGCCATCTCTGCGTCAGACCCCGCTCAACTGATGGACGAGTGGTGGTGCATGAAAAGGAAAACAGTCCTGCCACCATGATGAGCAGTCCCAGCCTGCATATATTCGGCTGGAGTTTTATCATCTCTGTTTCTCACTCCGTTCTGTTTCTTACTCCGTCGGTCCCTTGGTACACTCAAATCCAACTTCGTTCTGAAAACTCGTCTGTCTCTGTCCGGCAATCTGTCCTTCCGTGAGAAGGACGAATCGCCCCTGGTCCAGGTAAGGCATCTTCATCCTGATTTCCCTTATGCCGCCAGGTGGCAGGAGGAGTTCCCCTCGCCTCCCGAATCGCATGGTCTGGATTGTCAGCCGCGATGTTGCGCGTGCCACCACGAGTTTTCCCGAGACCTTTGCCACCCGCCCACCGATGTTTCGAAGAATAAGCAACGCGGCGGTTGGATTGTCTTCGGGTCTCCGACGGATGACCTCGATCTTTTCCACCTCGACCTGGGGAGGTGCAGCGCCGGGATTGACAACGATGACCGGGATGCCGATATCCACCTCAGACTTCCACCCCTCGGCATCAGTTCCGGCAGCACCCTGAAACCGCGCGGCGCACATATCAAACATCTCTGTGGTCGCTTCGGGGCGCCTCACGTTCAGGAGAAAGTTCGCGGACGAGTGTGGTCTCAGTTCGATTTCGTCGGGAGAAACTTTAACCCACTGCCCGGTGGGATCTTCGAAGTCGGAGAATGTCAAGAAACCGTTGGCCTCTTGCTTCACATTGGCAATCGAAACCCGCGTGACCACGGTGACGGTATCTCGGTTAAGTACGCGAACCGAAACCGTCCGCTCGGCACCTGAAGGGAGGGCAACCTCAACAAAGTTTGGATCCACCCGAAAATCGATATCGAGTTCGGACTTGGAGCGGAGGCTGGAGCCTATGGACTCCTGGCCCGACTCGGGAATGGTGATGTCGAAGGTGCTGCGGGTCGTCCATCTTCCGGCCATGAGAACGCGGGCCTGTGCCTGATAGGTGCCGGGGGGTGGAGTTCGGAGCAGGGGGCACTTGAGAAAAATGGAAATACCCGGGTAGACGGTGTACGGCGTTCCCGCCGCCGTCACTGGAATATGCGCGCGGTAAGGGAAGGTGCCTTTGGCACCGTAGAGGAGGATGTCACCCTCAACCAGCGATTTCGCTTGCCCCGTGTTTGTTACCTCGAGCAGAACCCCCGGCTCACCTTCCAGCAGAAATGGATCATACGATAGCCTTTCCGTTCTCAGCTCCAGGGCTCTCCTGCCCGGGATGTTGATTTCAACGCGAACGGACAAAGCAGGTCTCACCATGACCACAATTGCCCTTTCTGAAGGTGGGGGAATATGCTTCACTTCGAGGAATGCATAGTACTCTCCGACCGCCCCCGCAGGTACGGTAATCGAAAATGGGACGATGACTCTTTCATTCGGCGGGATTTCGATATTCTTTTCAACGCTGATCCAACCGGCACACGAACGCGCTCCCTCACCGATCGGCACCGGTCGCGTTTCTCCCGCGGGGCCCTGACCGAGATCGAGAGGCCGGATCTCATAGCGTGTGACTCTTTCCGTTCCCTGCGCAATGATGGTGATGTCGCTCTCCACCGTCTGGCCTGGACGGGCGGACAACGCTTCGGATCCGATCGAGACGGCAAAGCCCATCGTCCCAGGCTCGAGTTCCCTCTGACCAGTAACGGGCTGAGACACAAGAAAGGTCCAACAAAGAGCAACGAAAAAGCATTTACCAAGGGATTGCCCCAGCCTGTTCATGGGTACCCTCCTTTTCTCGGGAACATTCATCTTCCCGAACAAAGCGCCTGGGGGGGCATCTGTCCCCCCCAAGCGCTCTTTACGTCATCGATTAGTTCTCGACGAACGTGAAATCCAGCGAGGTCGTGTATGTCCCTGCTGGATCCGAAATGCCCGAACGCAGCACACGTGCATGGAAGAGGATCGTCCCCTCAGTAAAGGCAGTGAAATCGGCCGTGTAGCTCTGCGCAACATCACTTACCTCCATCGGGAACGAATACTGGACCGGATAGAAAGCTCCGCCGAACAATTCCATGACATTGTCCGTGTTCGAGTCGTCGGCATACGTTCCCATCCCATCGAGGGGAATGATCCCGTCGCTATAACGTGTACCACCGTCGATGAAACCGCAGTCGACATTGTAGGTGCAGTTCATGTTGTTCGTCAGCGCCATCGTGAACCAGGTGTCCATCTCGCTACCGTTATTCGCCAGGTTACCGCCTGATGTGACGGTCATGGTGACGTCGCAGTTTGCCTGGAGCCAGAAGTGGGCGTCATCGTACGATTCGTAATACCCTTCGGCATACGGATCCTGCGAGGCCTTCGTTGCGTCTAGGTATGCTCCGGTGAGTCCGTCACCTGTCGCCCTGAACCAATCCCCGGTGTTGCTCCCATTTTGCACAATGTCGTTGAAATTTATGGTGTGATCTTCATCGGTGTTGTTCCAGTAGACGTTCGTATAGCAGCCGATAGTCAGAGTGATACTGACATCTGGATCTGCTGGATTCTGCTCAGTAACTGTCGCCGATGCGGGCACCGCGATAACCATCGCAGTGGCCACAAGCAACGCAGTGAATAGCTTTAACACGCTTATCTCCCCCTTCCAGGATTGTCTGGACTTCTATCCGAACAACCCAAGACAATCTATCAGTCACGTTGACAACTTACGTTGGCGACAGAGACAGAATACATTGCCCCATTGTCTGGACTTCGGTCCGACAACCAACCCTGGTTAATGTATTAGAAAAAGATAAGGGCTCACCCACCCGTTAAAACGCTCTGATGCGATCAACGCGGTGTGGTAATTGTATTGCAGCAACTTAGCAGCTGTTTTATATTCAACGAGCTTCAGTGGCGGAGTGATCTCGCACCCTTATTGGACCGCATACAGCCGTCCACTCTCGCCTAACGTCCTGACACTCAGCTGCTTACACGACAAAATCGGATTCTTCACTTTTAAAGAAGTTGTTCCTTTTTCCCGCGGGAATGCGTCATAGACGTTTAGAACCGCAGTTCGCTTCTATCACAGGGATCGAAAATTGTCAAGTGAAAAAGTGGAATTTTCTCTGACCCTACAATGTCCTCTTCATCTCACAAAAAAGTTATGCATCTTCTCGTATTCGATGGTTGTTTGCATACCGTGACCGGTGTATACGACAGTGCTGTCGGGGAGGGTGAATAACTTCTCTTTTATTGATCTGACCAGAACTTCCATGGAGCCTCCATCAAAATCGGTCCTGCCGACGGAACCGTTAAAGAGTGTGTCGCCGGAGAACAGTATATTCTCAGTCTCGATGTAAATGGAGATCCCACCCGGGGAATGTCCGGGAGTGTGAATGACTCTCAGTTCGAGTGCTCCGAGTTTGAGAACATCTCCATGTTCTATATATCCATCCGGATCCGGCACCTGGTCTATGACGATACCCCATTTTTGTGCTGATTTTTTTGACCTTTGAACAAATAAAAGATCACCCCGATGGAGTAAAAAATCAGCATCGAGTTCTTCCTTCAACTGTTTCACCGCAGCGGTATGATCGAAATGACCGTGGGTGGCGATGATTAACCTTATCGCGAGCCCGGTCTCCTTTGCGACCTGTAATATCCTCTCAGCATCGCCTCCCGGATCGATAATTGCCCCATCCTTGGACTCCCCATCTCCGATGATGAAACAGTTAGCTCCGATCGGCCCAACGACAAGACCTTTCAATATCATCTTCGGTATCCTCCATTGTTACACCTTGTCAATGGGAGTAGGAATAGTCACCAATGCTGGTGGTATTATCAATTTAGCTGTCGATACATCTATGAGCTTCGGTGCCGCGGTCGGCCGCTCTCTCGACAGGAGAAGGCATCTATTTCGGTTTCCCGAGCACAGCCTCGAACAGCTCCTCGTCCACCCTCTTTCCCTCTGCTAGAAGCTGGCGGTACTTGATAAAGTCGATGGTATCCCGATCTGTGATCTTTCTCGTGTTGAAGGCGGTAAAGCCGAGGAACGCCTCGCTGCTCATGTTGGTTGCCAGCCAGTGGCGGTAGGCATGCTTGCTCTGATCCCAGAAGAACTTCTTCTTCTGCCGAACCGAGTCGATTGACATCTGAAGGCAGTGGGGGAACAGGTTGGTGAATGTCCACAGGATGCCTGCCACCTCCTTGTCGAGGAGCTCGAAGTCGGTGGTGGCTTCCTTGACCATCGCCCGCGCCTTCTTGGCTTCGTCTCCCGTCTTGAAATCGCCATAGACGATCTCGCCGTCCTCCACATACCTGTCCGTTATGATCTGGGGGTTGCGGAGCCACGTACCGTCCTGCTTGATGACAGGGACGGCCTTGGAGATGAGCCCGAGTCGTTTCATCTTGTATGCGCTCCACATCTCACAGGATATGCAGTTCCACATGGCGAGCTCCATGGGCAGCATCCAGGGGAGAAAATCGGCTGAACCGCCCACCGGCGCCGAGCCGTGTCTGGGACCGGCCTGGCCGAAGACTGCCAGGTCGGAAGCGACCGCCAGGTCGCAGGACATGCCGATCTCCTGACCGCCGGCCACGCGCATGCCGTTCACCCGGCAGATGACCGGCTTCTTGCAATTCAGGATGCTGTCCACCATGCCGTTGAAGAGATCCATGTAGAGGGCGTATTCGGTCGGTTTGAGCGAGTAATACTCGGCGTACTCCTTTGTGTTTCCACCCGTGCAGAACGCCCTGTCACCCTCTGCTGTGAAGACAACAGCCACCACGCGGCGGTCCATACTCGCTTTGTGAAAGCCTGCGATGACACCCTTGACCATTCCCGTGGTGTAGGAGTTGTACTGTTTGGGATTATTCAGAATCACCCACGCAGAAAAGAGACCTTCAACCGCATCACCCGTCTTTGGATTGATGATCGGCCGAAGCTCGTATTTGATTCCTGGAGCCTCGTCACTGAAAAACTCGTCGCCCCAGAGATCGTGATCCTTGGTTCCTTCCTCTCGTGGTATCCAATCCAAGCTCATCTGTCTTCTCCTTCTTTCCTGGCCGGGGTTTTATCAACCCCGCAGTTGCTCGTTCCCTCCAAAGCGTCCGGTTCTTCGATTCGGTCGCCGGATCCGCCTTATTCCGGTGGCACGTAAACAGCTAACATCATGGCAAATTTACATTAATTTCGAACTCAGGTCAAGATATCCTGGGAGTGGTTACGCATTCCGACCGCAGGGGCAGATTCTATCGATGCCCATGAGTTTACTCACCCCAGATGCGGTCACACCGTATACCAGGTACTCTTTCTGGAGGTCCTGGATCCGGTTCCAGATAAAGTCGAATGTGCCGTTCACCAGGGTCGTACCTGTCAACACGATCACGTCCGAGGCTTCGATAAGATCAGTTGTCCGGTCAATACCGTTCCAGATCTCCACCCCGAACCGGCGCTTGCCGATATTATCGCAGTCCAGATCCGTTATGAGGACGCGATCTGCTCCAAAGGTGTCGGCAAACCGCTCGGCAATAGCCGGGTTCAACCCGATGAGTCCAACATGAATACGGCCGTGCTTTTGCAATATGTGCTTTGCTATTTCCCTGGCACACGTTTCGGGATCGTCGTTCTTGCAGTGTACGGTTGCATCTACCATTTCCAGGTGCCTGAGTACAGCGTTGAGGGTTGCCACAAAGATTACGCGGTTCTCATTTGTGACCAGCTCCAAGTTCAGCAACTCCTTTAATGTTCCGACAAATTCCCTTGGCGAGTCGGTGAACGCATGACCCTTTGCCTCACGTACCATCGATTCAACGACCCGTTCCTTGCCGATGATGATGGGAAAGTCTCTGCGGCCAGGGGTTCCGATCGCCTCAGCGGCCGTCAGTGTCTTGACCAGTACTGAGGTTTCAACGTCCAACATATCTTCCTTTTCGACAATCGCCCCGAATCTCGCCCTGGTCATTTCGAGGAGGCTGGTTCGATGACTGCAGCTCATATCCTCACTCCGACAAATAAAAGGAGAAATTTCAAAGAAACGTAGAGGAAAACCGATCCAAAGATCAACCGTACAGCAACGGAAGAGAAACGCTTGTTGAGGACAGCACCGAGGTTTGCACCTAAAAATGTGCCGATGCAGAGGGGGATAACCACATCGAGTGCGACAAATCCCTGCACGATCTTGAAAGCCGAACTGATGAGCGCGTTAAAGCAGAAGCAGGTAAGCGAGGAGGCCATGGCGGTCTTTATGGACGAACCCAGCAGGAAGGTGAAGGCTGGGACCAATATAGAACCCGTACCGATCCCAAGAGTACCGGGAAGGATCCCTGCGACGCTGCCGATGGTCATCTTCTGCAGTGGAGTGCCTTTGACCTCGTTACCACCCATACCCGTGTCCTTCGTTTTGTCAGACCTGGAGAAGCCTTCGGTGAGCATTCGGGCCGATACCAGCAAGAAAACAAGACCCAGCCCCAAATCCAGCCAACGCTCCCGCGTTGCCAGATACCGAAACACGAACGAACCCGCAAAGGTTGCCACTGCACCGGAGATGACAATGATCCCGAGGGATCGAAGGTGCACCCTACCGAGCTTATAGTGACGGTAGCTTCCCCCCAGGGTGGTGAAGAACACTGCGAGAATACATGTTCCCGCAGCGTGAGCCGGTGAAAGCCTCAAAACAAACCGCAGGAGAGGCATGACGGCAATTCCGCCACCGATACCCAGTAATCCGCCTAGGGTTCCGGCAAAAAATCCTCCCGTAAGCAATAAGAGCGGTTCGACCATCCGACACTCTTTGAAGAGATCCCTATACAGTACAACTCGAATGTTATAGGAACGAACATAGGTGAATTGGGTATGCGTGTCAATAATGACACCAGATTTCGCTTCATTTGGTTAAATGAGGTTACCGGTTAAGCAATTAGAATGTCACAGAAGTCAGAGTTCCGCACACCACCATGATCTTTTATTCAATTTTAAATAAATAACTTAAGTTTTCTCCTTTGCTTTAAGGAAGATCCGATGTACACCAAGCGTGAAAGCAAACTCTTGCAGCAACACCTCCAGAAATATGGTAAACTTCCGGACGCAGGTGAAGAAGATCTAGATGATCTATTTTGAAATCCGAATCACCAACCAGCAATTCTAGAACTTGACATTCAAATATTAAAAACATTTTTATTTGTAATACGTAGAGGGTATCAACATGGAACGCATCGAGAAGCTGCAGGAATCGCTCGTCGAGCGCGAGATCGATTGTGCTCTCATGCTCTATCATCGTGATGTTTACTACTACGCGGGGACTGCCCGGCCTGCCTCATTGGCAGTCACACCGGACAGTGTCGTTTTGTTCACGAGGAGGGGAGGGAGCTGGATTGCCGCTGAATCACCGGTTCAAGATATTCGCGATGGGGGGCTGAGTTCGATATTAGACTGGATGAGAGAAAAAGGTGTTCAGAATGGAAAGCTCGGGATGGAGATGGATCTGGTACCGGCAAATATCTACCTGAGAGTGAGGGAGGAATTTCCTGAGGTCAGCTTCATGGATATATCTCCCATCATTCTCGAACAGAGGCTTATCAAAGACGAGGGAGAGATAGAATCCATCAGAGGAGCATGCCGTATGGTGGAGGAGTCTCACCGACACCTTCCCCTCCTCCTGAAGAATGGAATATCCGAACTCGAACTTGCGGCGGAGTTGGAGAGGGTTGTCCGAATACACGGCCACGAAACATTCGCCATGCTCAGGAAGAGAATGGAAACCGAGATGGGGTATGCGCTTGTGCTGTCGGGCGAAAGTACAAAGGTAATAGGAGGCTACGGCCAGGTGGTGACCGGGACGGGCCTCAGTACCGCCCTTCCGTACGGACCCTCGAAGAGAAAGATAACAACCGGTGATGTAGTTGTCTTTGACATCGCTGGCATGAACGAGGGGTACCATTCCGATCTGGCAAGAACGTACTGTGTCGGTAAGGCACATCCGAAGATACTCGAAGCACACGCCGCGCTCGTTGCCATCCAGTCTGCAATGCTGGAGGTGGCGAAGCCGGGAAGTTCTGCAAGCCAGCTGTATGAAACGGCAATTAAAAAAGCCGGAGAACTCGGTTGGGAAGATTATTTTCAAGGATACGGCGAAGGGAAGGGTACTTTCGTAGGGCACGGTCTGGGACTCGAAGTTGATGAGCGACCGCTCCTGAGCCCCACAGACGAAACGGTACTCAAAGAAAACATAACCTTCACCACCGAGCTGTTCATGGTCCACCCTGATTTTGGGGAGGTTAAAATAGAGGACACCTTGCTGGTTACTGATGGGGGATCGGAATTCCTCACCTGTCTGGAGCGTGAGGTAATAGAAGTATAAGCTGACCCCGCTGCAGGCGAGGGAGCTGAGAATACAATTGACTTTCGTGCAAGTTCAGTTAAAATGCGAACTTAAAGTTTTGGTAACGATGAAGAGGATGCGAGAGGTTGACGATGGCCAACATGTTGTGGAAACCGTCGAAGGAACGAATCCAGCGCACCAATATGTACCGGTTCATGAATTTCATCAATGAAAAGTACAGTAAAAGCTTTACCGAGTATGTTCCCCTGTACCAATGGTCTATCGATAATATTCCGGATTTCTGGGCCTCCATGTGGGAGTTCGCCGAGATCAAGGCCTCGAAGCACTACGATCAAGTTATTGACGACCTGAATAAGATGCCCGGTGCCAATTGGTTTTCCGGAGCCAGGCTCAACTTCGCTGAGAATCTTCTCCGATACAGGGATGATCGAACGGCATTGATCTTCAAGGGCGAGGGTCAGGATTCCAGAAGAATGACATATGCCGAGCTTTACGATGAAGTGGCCCGCATCACTCAATCGCTGAAAGAGCATGGTATCAAGGCGGGTGATCGGGTGGTCGGTTTCATGCCCAATATGCCCCAGACGATCATCGCCATGCTGGCCGCGACGAGCCTCGGTGCGACCTGGTCGTCCTGCTCACCCGATTTTGGGATAATGGGTGTACTGGATAGATTCGGACAGATCAAACCGAGGATCCTGTTCACGGCGGATGGGTACGTTTTCAAAGGAAAACGCTTTGATTCGCTGGAGCGTATATCGAACATCCTGAAGGAACTTCCGTCCATTGAGAAGGTGGTGGTGGTGCCGTACACAGAAGAGATTCCTGATATCAGCGGCCTACCGAACGCAGTCCACTACCGGGATTTCAGAGCTCGCGAATCCAACCTGGAAATTGAGTTCGAACAGTTACCATTTGAACACCCCGTTTATATCATGTATTCATCCGGCACTACCGGATTACCCAAGTGCATGGTTCAGAGCTCCGGAGGGATCCTCATCAATCAGCTGAAAGAGCTCATGCTTCACACCGATCTGAAACGTGAGGATACCATCTTCTATTTTACTACCTGCGGCTGGATGATGTGGAACTGGTTGACGAGTTCCCTGGCCACAGGTGCTGGGCTCGTCCTTTTCGACGGCAATCCTTTTTACCCCGGTCCGGGAACCCTGTGGGAAATGGCTCAGGACGAGAAGATCTCAGTCTTCGGAACGAGCGCAGGTTACATCGGTGCCCTTCAAAACGCAGCGGTGAGACCAAGCGATAAGTATGATCTTTCACCTCTCAAGACCGTGCTTTCGACCGGATCCCCCCTCTATGTCGAAAACTTCGAGTATGTCTATAAGCACATCAAAGAAGATCTTCAACTGTCCTCTATCTCCGGGGGCACAGATCTCAACGGCTGCTTCGCCCTCGGAAATCCTATGGGACCAGTCTATGCGGGAGAACTGCAGTGCAGGGGACTGGGTATGAAGGTCGAGGCATTTGATGAGAAAGGAGCTTCGATCATTGGCAAGCAGGGCGAACTTGTATGCACCGCTTGCCAATGA
>Ga0209635_10002478_pt1 | contig 14149 bp, 9 predicted proteins | sample DeeMarSWOR230_32_FD_187463 | JGI IMG/M metagenome (GOLD analysis project Ga0209635, IMG submission 187463) | Marine sediment microbial communities from White Oak River estuary, North Carolina - WOR-2-30_32 (SPAdes) (version 2) | ecosystem: Environmental > Aquatic > Marine > Intertidal zone >... | reverse complement strand
TAAACTTCTCCAGGCTTTCTTAAAATGTTCAACGTTTAAGTCACATAACTCCTGAGGGGTCTTTCCCAGCGTTTTGGCCGTCTCCTCTACTTTGGAACCATGTTCATCTGTACCGGTCAGAAAAAAGGTCTCCTCACCGCCGGCTCGATGAAAACGAGCCAAAACATCTGCGGCAATGGTGGTGTATGCCTGACCTATGTGCGGCTTATCATTCACATAATAGATGGGGGTGGTAACCATGAATCTTTGGCTCAATTTTTCCTCCTCATGTTAAAACTTAACTAATCCTCCGATCAAGTTTTAGCACTGAAATTTATGAAACAGAAACTCTCAGTTTTTTAGTCAAGCTAAAGTCATAGATCCCGCCCAGACGGGTAAGCGTCCGCCCACTTTGGCAGGGTTTGACACTCCAGAACAACTCATAGTTTTGGAGTATCTGTCTTTAGGCAGACCAAATGAGATTATCCCACACTTTTCATTGTCTTTAGATGAACGCATCTGTACTACGGAGACCCATCTGGGACAAAATCCCGATGTAATAGATAACTCTGGGTCTGTGAGAGAAATGAATTCCTAACTGGTAGTCGCAAATTATGGCGAAACCTTTAAGAAAATTTTCACATCTAACTTACATCCAGAGAAAGAGTTAAATCATAACACTGAACCTAATACTTGAACGCCGAGCCCAGCATCTAACTTAGGTCAAGTGCTGGACTGCCTTTCAATCCTACATGCGGGGATCTTTTTAGGAGTTTAAATCTTTCTGGTTTGCCACCTTGGAAAGATGTTTGGCTTTATCCCTCTCTTTTTTCCTCAGTTGCGTCAAAGTTATCTTTTCCTCCTCACCGGTTTCGTATTTCACAACTATGTATTCCTTGAAGATGTTGATCTTCTCCACCACCCCATCGCCCTTCTCAGTTTTGAATTTCTCACCCAGTTTGGGATATAGGGGAAGACTTTTCTCATACAGCTCCTTTTCATATCGCAAACAGCAGAGAAGTCTGCCACAGTTTCCCGATATTTTAGCCGGGTTCAAAGAGAGGTTCTGCTCACGGGCGAGGTGAGTGGAGATGGGCTCAAATTCTCGAATAAAACTGGCACAGCAAAGAGGCAGTCCACACACTCCGAATCCACCAATCCTTCTTGCCTCGTCCCTTACTCCGATCTGTCTCAGCTCAATGCGAGTCTTATAGGTGGAGGCCAGCTCTTTTACCAGCTCGCGGAAATCCACCCTCTTTTCTGCAGTAAAAAAGAAGGTGATTTTGTTATTGTCAAACTGAAGCTCGGCATCCACCAATTTCATATGAAGATTCCTCTCGGAGGTCATCTTCTCACATTGTCTTAAACATTCCTTCTCTTTCTCTCGGTTGGTCACCAACTTGTTCAAATCCTCCTGGGTAGCTAAGCGCAATATCTTCTGCAGTTTCCTTCCCACCTTGGTCATCTCTGCGGGGATCCTCTTGGTCACCTTCCCCATATCCTCTCCCCTCTCCGCCTGAACTATGACAAACTCATTTGGTCTTATGCTCAAACAATCGGGATTGGAAAAATACTCTTTGCGCGATCCTTTAAATTCCACCAGATAAATCTCAGCCACATTCTACTCCTTTGCTTCTCTTCATTCATCCAGCCTCCCTACCTTGGCCTTTCCTCTTTCATTAAGGTATGATGGCTTCTCTGTTTGATAGCTCTTTTATCTTCAAACACAAACTCAAAAGACCCAACTTCTGGCTTGCGTTTCTGATCTGGCAGTCAAATCTGATCTGATCGGCCATTCGGAAAACATGCTCTACCTTATTTTGACGCTCAAACTTTTCTGATAGTTTGACCACGTCAGATGCCATATCGGAGTTGATCAACCGATAAGATCCCTCTTGAACCATATATATGTCTCTGGAAATAGAGACCAAAAACTCAAACATCTCCAGAATAGAATTCCTATCCCACCGGTTCAGCATCTGATTAACCATTTGTATGATCTGGCTGGTTTTGCCGTGGGTAGCTACCCCCAAAAGATCTACCGTATCCCGCCGGAGATTTTCCTTCTCTCCACGCAAAAAATCTAAAGCCTTCCCATAGCTTCCATTGCAGATATTGGCGTAATATGAAGCTTTTTCTTTATCTATATGATAAGCCTCCATAAGTTTTTCCTCAATTATGCTTGTTGGTATTTTCCCGAATCTTATCTGCTGACAACGAGAGACCACAGTGGGTAAAAGTTTATTCACATCGTTGCTGGTCAAGATCACATTTACATCTAAGGGTGGCTCCTCCAAAATTTTTAAAAGCGAATTGGCAGAGGAGTTGTGCATCTTCTCCGCCTCGGCTATAATTATCACCTTTCTTTTTCCCTCAAAGGGTTTCAAGTGGATTTCCCTTTGTAGGGTCCGGATATACTCCACCGGAATATTAACCTTTCTGTCAAACCTGACTATAGTATAGGGCTCCTCCTGCTTAAGCTTTTTGTATCTTTCAATCTCCTTTGAGTCTTTTTCCTTTGATTTGACAGATGGAACCGGGAAAATCATCTTCACATCCGGATGTATCATCTTGTCGATCTTCAGGCAGGAGGAACAAGCATCACATGCCTCCCTCTGACCTTTCTCACAGTTGATCGCCTTGGCCAGCTCCAGGGCCATAGCCCATTTTCCTGTTCCCTGGTCTCCGTAAAAAAGATAAGTGGAGGCCAAAAAGTTTTTTCTCAAAGCCCCGCAAAGGATTTTTTTGGGGACCTTCTGGTCCAAAACCTCAGCAAACGCCATTATTTAAGCCACTCCAGTGGATCCTGGGGCTCTCTCCCTTTTCTGATTTCAAAATGTAAACGGGGAGCAGAAATCAACTCACCCTCACTCACCACCCCAATTTTTTGAAGCCTTTCCACCTCTTCACTTGGTGAGACTAAAATCTCTGACAGACAAGCGTAAAGGGTGTAGTAACCCTCTTCATGCTCCAGTATCAAAAAATTTCCGTATCCTCTTAATCGCGAGGAATAAACCACCCGCCCCTTAGCCACAGCCACAATTTCTTTCCCTGGCTCCGCCTCTATCTCTATCCCGGGGTTTTTTGTCTTTGTATGGAACCGGGGATGGATCTGCTCTCCGAAAGAAGATATCACCCTTCCTTTAGTTGGCCAGGGAAGCTTTCCTCTCAAAGTTTCAAACCAACTATTCCCCTCAAACTCTCCTGCCATATCATATCTCTTCTCCTTCTGAAGTCGACCAAGAATCTGGTGCATCTCAAAAACACTTTCTTCCAGTTCTCCAATTGACTGAGCATAGAGCTTCTTTTCCGACTCGATTTTCTTTAACCACCTCTCCTTTTCCTTTAGATCCTTTTGATAGGTTCTTTGCTCCTCGGATTTTTTTCCCTTTAGCCAGGATAGTTCCGCCTTTGCTTTACTCAAGTTTTGTCTCTTTTCCTCCAGATTCGCTTTAAGGGTTTGGGTACCCTTTAGCATCTTCTGATCCTCCAGAAGAATCCTCTTTGCGAATCTGAGTCGATTTATCAAATCCAACGGGGAAGAAGCCTGAAACATCAGGGCATAGGAACTAAATCTTTTATGTTTATACGTTTCCCTCAATCTTCGGTGTAAATGCTCATCACGGGAGCACAGCTTTAAATCGGTCTCCTTTAAGATTCTTTCTTTTGTTCGCAATTCCTCAGCGATGCTTTTTTCTTTAAAAGCCAGTCTTTTAATAAGTCGTTCGGTCAGCTCTATACGTTCCTCTAAGTCCAGGAATTCAGCAAAGGCACCTCTCTCCTTTTGATTTAGTCTTTCCATTGTTTTTCTCTTCTCAATCAGTTCCTTTCTAATCTTGGACAACTCACCCATTTGTTGGTTTATGTCAGTTCTAAGGGTGTCCGACTCAGCCTTGCTGATAAATATACAAAACCAGAAGAAAAAAACCAACAAAAATAAATTGAGGAATCTTCTTGTGCAGCACCTCAGATCAGAAGTTCCCCTCATGCCTTTTAATGATTGATCAAAGGTTGGTTTACTCATGTTTCTCTTAATGTCAGCTTTCAAGATGTCCTCTTATGGAGAAAAAACTTCCCAAAGCTCCCAAAATCATTCCCCAACCAATTAGAGCCGGGATCATATAAAAGGGCAGAAACGCAATGGCTAATATCTGGCTTGCGAAAAGCAAATAACCCACCCAGAGGAATAAAACCCCTACCCAGGCGGCAGCTCCTCCAAGAAGCAGTCCCTGAACCAATAGCGGAAAGGAGATATAACCTTTGCTTGCTCCCATCAAGCTCATTATATGGATGGATTCTGCTTGAGAAAGAACCACCACTCGCATGAAGTTGGACACAATCATAACCACTGCTATGGCTATAAATATGCCGAAGATGATGTCAACTACAAAAGATATGAAGATGACTTGGTCTAACTTCTTCAGCCAAGTTCCGCCGAACTCCACATCCTCCACCCCCTCTTTGCTTTTAATTTTTGAGGCTACCTCAGCCACCTGCTCGAATCCTGTATGCTCTCTCTTCAGACCGAGCAAGAAGGAGGCTGGAAGCGGATTGGAGTCCAAGCCCTCCAGAAGGTCTTTTCCCAGATAATTCTCCAACTGAGTCCAAGCCTCCTGTTTGGATCTATACTCCACCTTTTCCACCTCCGGAAACCCTTTTAGGCTCTGGAGAAGCAAGTGAAGTTGCAGAGTGGTGATATCGTCGTTTAAATAAACTTCTATCTGCACTTCTCCTTTCAGTTTTTGTTCCACACTTTTCAGATTCTGAGTGATTAAGAGAAACGTGTCAAATACCAGAAAAGAAGAAGCAATACAAACCATCAGGATGAGATTAAAGCTCCACCTCCTCTTAAGCCCATACAAAGCCTGGCCAATTAAATAGAAAACTCTCATAGATATTTTCCCGTGAATTGCGCTGAAGATAATAAAAAACGCTATTATGAACTACCAGTATGGGGAAATCAGGTTCGAGCTTAAATGAGTTTACCTTTTTCCATTTTAAGTATCTTAGCTTGGTTATTGTTGTATAAGCGAAAATCGTGGGTGGCTAACAGAACTGCCGTCCCCAGAAGATTTATTTTCTTAATCAACTTCAGAATCCCTTCTGAGCTCTCTTCATCCAGATTTAAAGTGGGTTCATCCGCCAATAAAAGAGGAGGAACTTTTACGATAGCACGGGCAATGGCTACTTTTTGCTTTTCTGCCGAAGACAGGCTGGGGGGAAAAAGTTTAGCTTTCCCGGAAAGCCCGACCATTCCCAGAACCTGATGCACCTTATCTTTTGTCTTCTTCTCCTGTCTCCCCATTATTCTCAAACCCAAAGCCACGTTATCAAAAATGTCCATATGGTTTATCAATCTGAAATCCTGGAAGATTCTACCCAGTTTGCGCCTCAAAAGAGGTACATATTTTTTCTTCATCCTTTGACTGTTGAATTCCTCAAAGACGATCTCCCCTTTAGTTGGTCTCTCCTCTGAAGCTATCAATCTTAGTAGGGTAGTTTTACCCGCCTGGTTGGAACCAACCAGAAAGAGAAACTCTCCTTTCCCCATCTGGAAGCTGATTTTGTCTAAGGCAAGAACGTTTCCCTCGAAAACCTTGGTAACTTCTTTTAACTTAAGCAAAGAACCTCCTGGAGGATCTTCATCCAAAGTAAAAACATCTGAATAAAAAGAAACCATGGCATGATGAATCTTACTTAAGCTGAGGCACATCTGCTGATAATACCCTGATGGTGAAATTTATCTCCGATCCGGGCATCCGTTTTCTTCTCTTCTTAAATTCAAACCAGTGTTGGCCAATTAAATTTTCTTCCTGACCACCTGCCTTTAGCCAACCCTTTAACTTTTTTATCGGAAGATGGTGCCCAAAGGATAAGCCCATATCAGCATCTTAGTAAGCTTTCCTGTTTAAGACAAAATGCGGCTTTGTGATCCTGCGGATTCCTTATTTTCCCCATTGTGCTGTTAGATATTAGTATGGTTGTATAAATAGGACAACCCTGGCGTTCCTGTTTATCTAAGTTCAATCACTAACCCCGCCACAGATAAAAACAGCCGTTACAGGACTATCGCGGATTTAAAGACAACACCATATCAACGTAAGAAAGCAGGATGTCACAGAGGTAAATAGCCAATAAGGGTGTTCTGGATTGCATCTCGAAGTCCAGAAGCCATAAAAAACATAGGGTTTTTCAAACCTGCGTCCTGAAGTTTACATACCTCAAACCAAAAATTCTATGAAGAACTTAAAATTGGAGTCGATAAGAAGATATATCGAAACGAAATGAAAAGAGAAACACTTCGCTTTTTGCAGAAAGATACGCGCATTTAAAAATGAACATCTTAAAAAGGTCATTCTTTTGGATTTTAATTTTTCTCCTGTTGGGGGATGTCGCCTTTTCTGAGGAGAAGAGGATCGTCATCGTAAAAAGCAGTGACTCTCCTTCTTTTCAAGCGGCTGCTGAGGGTGTAAAGAAGCAGATAAAGAAAGGAAACATCCATCCCATCTTTATCGAATATGATCTTTCTTTCCGCTCACCTGATGAACAGGTGAGCATTGAGAAGATAAGAGGGCTAAACCCTGATCTGATAGTAACCATTGGTTCAAAATCGACCGCACTCGTCTCAAAAAATATCAAAGACATCCCCATAGTCTTCTCAGCGGTATTAAATCCCATCTCCAGTGGATTTGCCCGAAGCATGTGGTCATCTGGAAATAACTTAACCGGATCATCCTTGGATATCCCGGTCAGGACACAGCTTGAGAAGTTCAAGCTCATCGTTCCCGGATTGCAAAGGGTGGGTGTGATTTTTACTCGCGACTCCGAGCCGGTAGTGGCAGAGGCAAAAAGAGTTTGTAAAGAGATCGGCTTGGAGCTGGTGCCGATGTCTATTTCTGCAGAAAAGGAAATACCGGAGGCTATAGAAAACTTGGGACAAAAGACCGATGGTTTGTGGGCGGTGGCGGATACCGTCATCTTCACTCCTCAGTCCACCCAATACCTGTTCCTTTATACTTTACGTAATGGTATCCCTGTAATGGGGCCATTCCCCTCTTTCGTCAAGGCGGGAGCACTCTTCACCTTGGCTTGGAATGATAAAGATGTGGGAAGACAGTCGGGTGAATTAGCTTTAAGGGTTCTTTCCGGTGAGGATCCCAGACAGATTCCTATCACCACCCCCAGAATGATCTATTTGATCTTGAACCTGAGAACAGCTGAGCAGATTAACATAGAGATTCCTCCTCATATCGTCAGCGTAGCTAAGGAGGTCTACCAATGACCATAAGGTTTTCCCAACTCCAATTAGGGATGAAGACGAAATTCGTCCTGACCATCTCATTTTTAATATTGGTCACTTCAGTTATCTTAAGTGTTTTCCTAATCGAAAGACAAAGTCTGCTCATCCAGAAAGAACTGGAAAAAAGAGGGGAATCTATGGTCAGGAACCTGGCACACAACAGCGAATACGGGGTGCTGGTGGAAAACAAACATCTGCTTGTCAATCTAATGAGTGGTCTTTATCAGGAGGAGGAAGTAGTTCACATCACTATCCTGAACAAAAGAGGAGAACTTCTGACAGATTGGGGTCGGACAGAGGAATATCAACGCATATATCGCAGAAGATTAGGCGTGAGTGGGCAGAAGGTCAAAGATGAAATCCCTTCGAAACAATATTTCGTTGCTGACGATAAGGAGTTTTATAACTTCAGCTGTCCCATTAAAACGAGACGGGTGGAAAGATCCAAAGAGGAAGTGGGGCTCCTATTAGAGAACAAGAAAGGTTCTGTAACCAGGGAAGAAAAAATCGGCATTGCTAACATAGGTATGTCCCTGCAGAACATGCGCAAAGAAATCGCGGACATGACAAGAATAGCCGTTCTGTTAACGGTGCTGGTGGTGGCTGTGGGAGTTTTACTCACCATCTTTTTGGTAAATATCTTCATAAAACCTGTAAAAAGACTGGTGTATGCCACAGAAAGGGTAGCCAATGGAAACCTCTATCAGATGGTGAAGGTAACCACCAAAGACGAAATTGGGATATTAGCACGGTCCTTCAACAAAATGATCACCTCTTTACAGGAGTCCAGAGAAAAGATCGAGGAGTACAATCGAACCCTAGAAAGTAAGGTCAGAGAAAGAACCGCAGAACTGGAGAAGACCACCAGGCTACTGCAGGTGGAATATGGTCGGCTGGAGGCTATAATCAACTCGCCAAATTTGGGGATCGTGATTGAGGACAAGGATTGCAATATCAGGTTCATGAACAAATTCCTAATTCAGATATTTGGAAATCAGATAGGGGAAAAATGCTACGAGAAATTCAAGGATCGTGAAGAAAAATGTCCGGTCTGTTCCATTGACCAGATTCTGGTTAAGGGAAAGAAGACCTTTACCTACTTAGATCAAGATAGCCAGGGGCATTACTATGAAATTTCCGCCAGCCTTTTCCAAGATGAGAAAGGCGAAAGGTTCGTTTTGGAAACCCTGCGGGATATAACCGCGCAGAAAAAATTAGAGCTACAGGTAGAGGAATATACCCACAGTCTTGAAAAGACCAATCAGGAGTTAGAAAACGCCTTAAAGAGCCTTAAAGAGACTCAAGTTCAGTTAATTCAGGTGGAAAAGATGGCGGCGGTGGGGCAACTTGCTGCCGGAGTGGCTCACGAACTGAATAACCCTCTGGGGGGGATTTTGGGATACTCCCAGTTTGCTCTGGAGAAGATCGACCAGAAACCAATCCGCCAGTTTACTGAAGAAGACACAGAAAACTTTTTGCAATACTTGAAGGACATAGAAAGACAAACAAAAAGATGCCGTTCCATCATTCAGAGCTTGTTGAAATTCAGCCGCGCCTCACGCAAAGAGGGGTTTGAGCCAACGGACGTGAACTCGATTCTAAAAGAGACCTTCACGTTCATAAGACACCAGGTGGAGAAAAGTAAGGTCACCCTGGTGGAGAAATTAGCGGAGTCTCTACCGCTGATTAACGGACATTCCGGCCAGTTGCAGCAGGTCTTCACCAATCTTATCCTGAATGCGGTGCAAGCCATGCCAGAGGGAGGTACATTGACTGTTGCCAGCAGAATCCGTGAAGATCTTAAGGCAGTGGAGACATCTTTCACCGATACCGGAGTAGGCATCCGGGAGGAGAATTTGGGTAAGATATTTGAGCCCTTCTTCACTAGCAAGAAAGTGGGAGAAGGCACTGGACTAGGTCTTTCGGTAAGCTACGGTCTGATTAAGAATCATGGCGGAGAGATCAAAGTAAGGAGCAAAAAGAACCAGGGAACCACCTTCACCGTGATCTTGCCAGTTTCACGAGAGGAAGTTACCCCGGAGTCGAAAGATGAAAACAAGATGGCGATCAGTCGATAAAAGCGACAGAGTCGAAATTAAAAGTGAGTTCTCCGCACTTTTTTGAAAACATTGTTTAAGGAAAGTCTATGAAAATATTAGTTACAGATGATGATCCTATCATTCGCAAACTGCTTTTTGAGGTTCTAACCAGTGATGGTCATCAGGTAACTGTAGCAGAGAATGGGTTGGAAGCCCTAAAAGAAGCCCAGAAGCAATCATACCAGCTTGTCTTTATGGATGTGCACATGCCGATAATGAACGGACTGGAAGCTTTGATAAACATTCGAGAAAAATTTCCCGGGATGGCGGTGGCGATGATGGACAGCTATCCGGATCAACTTGTAAGTCAGGCAAAAAGGGAGGGCGCCTTAACCTGCATTCACAAGCCTTTTGATCTAAAGGAGATAAGAAAGCTTATCCAAAAGGTGGAAAATTTAGTGCTTGAGGAGAAATAGATCGATGCTAGCTCAAACCGAACTGGTCAAAATCTTAGTGGTGGATGACGAGGAAATCATGCTCAAACTGGCTTGCGATGCTTTGCGAAGCCAGGGACATCGGGTGACCGGTGCTTCTGGAGCCCTGGAGGCTCTGGATAAGTTGAAACAGGAAAATTTCGATTTCATCTTAACCGACATAAAGATGCCAAAGATGGATGGGATGGAGCTGATTCAAGCCGCACATCAGATAGATCCCTCCCTGGGCGCCATCTTCATGACCGGATATGCCAGCCTAGATACCGCCAAACGGGCAATCCAGGAGGGAGTCTACGACTATATCCTCAAGCCTTTCGACCTTCAGGAGATAAGAAGTGCAGTAGCTAGCGCCATTCAAAAAAGAAGCCGGAGTCAGGAGAACGGTAGGAAAAAAGGACTCTCTCAATTATTTGATTTGAACCGAACCCTATATGCCGCTGTGGATAAGAGAAGCCTGCTGAAGTTATCTTTAGAATTTGCCTTGATGCAGAGCCGGCTGAAGAGCGGAATCATTCTCCACTGGGAGCAAAAAGACCAAGAGCTTCAGATCTTTCGAGCGAAAGATCTGGAAAAAAATCTCTTTGCGGAAGCCACCACAAAGATCGACCAAGAATTGATGGCAGAATGGTCCCAGGTGAAGGAAATCCTTCAGATTAAGAGTCTGAGGCAATACCCCTTATTCTTACAGCTTGAAGACCTGCTTTTGGATTCTTCAGCGATGGAAGATTTTTTCAAATCGGATGGGGAGGCCATCCTGATCCCCTTAAGAAAACCAGAAACTACATGCGGAATCATAGTCCTGAAAAAAACTACAGAAGATCAAATGCTTTCTGAGGAAGATTTCAAACTTTTGACCATCTTGGGGATTCAAACCGCCATCTCTTTAGAAAACTTGACCTTGCTTTTGGAAACGCAGAAATCATACCAAGAGTTGCAGAATCTGCAGGAACAGATAATCGGGCTGGAGAAAATGGCTACCCAGGGAAAAATCTCAGCAGAGATCGGGCATGAACTGAATAATTATCTAACTGTGATCATGGGCAACTTCCAGATACTGGAGATGAAGTTAAATAAAGGAGAATTGGAATCTTTGAATAAGCCACTGGATACTATCTTCACCAATCTGGAGAAGATAAGAAGGTTTGCGGAAGGACTTTTGGATTTCTCCACCCTGAAGGCGGAAAAAAGTGAATGCGATATCAATGCTTTGATCGAAAAAACCCTTAATTTTATAAAACCCCAGAATATTTTCAAAAATATCTCTTTTATCACTGAGCTAAAGCCAAACTTTCCTCACCTGGTGGTGGACGCCGGTCAGATACAACAGGTGCTTTACAATCTTCTGAATAATGCGGCTGATGCCATGGGAAAAAGAAAAGGCGAGGGAGGCACCATAACCATCGGGACCGATTACCTTCCAGAAAAAAAGTCAGTGGAGATTTGGGTCAGGGATACCGGAAAGGGAATGTCTGAGGAGGAACTGCAAAAGGTCTTTACTACGGGCTTTACCACTAAAGAATCAGGTCATGGTATGGGACTATCTATATGCCGGAAGATAATTGATTCTTATGGTGGAACCATTCAGGTGGAAAGCAAATTAAATAAAGGAACTACCTTTAAAATAAGAATGCCATCACAATAATGGAGATTAAGAGAGTGATTTCATCCCATCTGTGACATCAAATGCGACCCTAACTTGGGAAAAATGTTTGAATGTGCCATAAAACTGTCAGAATTTGTCAGCTAAAGTTTTCAAGCCATAGGTCGATCAAGTATATAAGCCAAGTTTCTATGTAAAAATAACCAAGTTTTTAGGGGAAATTTCTGAAGTCTGTTGCTTTAAATTTCAATTCTGCCAAATCATAAACTATACAAATATTTTAAAAAGGAGGGCTATACATTGAATACCAAAACTAATGCCAAAGATGGAATCACATTCGGCGGGAAAGTGATTCTGGTTGCCAGCCTGTTTGTTCTGATGTTTTCTCAGATCATCTGGGCTGGAACCGCTGGAAAGATCGCCGGGGTGGTAAAAGACACAGAAAGCGGCATTCCCTTGCCCGGCGCCAGTATAATGATAAAAGGCACCAGCATCGGAACCTCCACCGATGAGGATGGGGAATATTTCATCCTCAACGTGCCGGTAGGAACCTATATGGTGGAAGCATCCCTGATAGGGTATCAGACGGTCATACAGTCTCAGGTAACGGTGCTTCTGGATCTCACCACGCCGCTTGATTTTGAATTAAACTCCGCACCTATCGAGCTGAAAAAAGGTGTCACGGTGGTAGCCACTCGCCCGCTCATTCAGAAGGATTTGACTTCCTCCACTGACCGGGTGATCAGAGAACAGCTGGATTTTCTCCCCAACACGGTAGGAATACAAGAGGTGATCTCCAACATGGCTGGAACCGTGGTGGATGAATATGGTTTTATTCATGTCCGGGGTGGACGTGAAGCCACAGTGAGCTATTTTCTGGATGACATTTATATCCAGGATCCGTTGGTGGGTCACGTGGGAACCCGGGTGCCTCCCGAGGCTTTAGAAGAGTTAAATCTAACCACCGGAGGATTCACTGCCGAATATGGTGAGGCTCTCTCCGGTGTGATCAGCGCCATCACCAGAGAAGGGGGACCCAACTTCTCGGGAAAAATCAAGGCTTACGATGGGCTGATCCACTCTTACAATGTAGAGACCGGCGAATATGGAAAACTTAAACGAAACAACAATCATTCTTTGATCATCAACTTAGGAGGACCCCTCTCCTTTAGCAAAAGCGACAAAGCCACTTTTTTCATCTCGGGAGAGAAGATCTGGAATGATGGCTATCTCCCTCATAATGAAAGGGAGATCACCACCGGGACAGGAAAGATAAGTTTGCGACCTACCAACAACCTTAAGTTAGTAATAAATGGCAACTATTATACCCGGGAGCTGTTGAGATACGTGCATAGAGACGTTAATGGTATCTCTTATGACTTCAACTTGGATGGATTGGGGAAAGTTCGCAACAAATCCTATAACTTTGGAGCGAAGATAACCTATCCCACCTCCAAAAATATATTTTACTCCATAAAGCTTAATCATTTTTATACAGACCTCAAGCTGGCTCCTAAGCATCTGTTTGACCTCTACTGGAACCAGTGGCCCGGATATGAGGAAGACGCCAATGGGGTTTACATAGGCACCATTGATGACAACAATTATCTTCCGGCAGAGGAGTATTTCTATACCGGCTTTGCCGCCGCACCCGATTTCTATCCGGTCTATCATTACCGCAGAACCAGATATACCAGCTTGGGCTTTGATGTGGTAAGCCAGGTGGACAAACATAACCAAGTCAAATTTGGAGCGGAGTACCGGAGAAATCAATTGAAATGGGATGATAAGCAGTTTTTCAATGTCCGACCCTATGGAGAGAAATACCAGGTCAATCCCAACTATGCCGCCATATACCTGCAGGACAAAATCGAGCTTAAGGATATAATTGTGAATGCGGGGCTTCGTTTGGACTACCTGGATGCGGACATCGACTTTTGGAATGATCCGGTGACTAAGGAAAGAAGAGTTCATACTAAGGCGAAGACTCAACTAAGCCCTCGTTTGGGTATCTCCTATCCTGTCTCTGACCGAACGGTGATTCATTTCAGCTACGGTTACTATTTCCAGGTTCCGGCATATCGATACATGTTCACCAATCTCCAAGCTGATCTGACCACTGGCTACCCGCTGGTAGGAAACCCGAATATGGAGGCGGAGAGAAGCATTGCTTATGAATTGGGAATAAACCATGCTCTAACAGATGATATCACCATGAAGATGACCACCTACTATAAGGATCTCACCAATCTGGCATCAACCAGAGAGGTGGTGTACTCCGGAGGCTCCTATACCCAGTTTGTCAATGCTGACTATGGAACGGCGAAAGGAGTGGATCTGATTTTGACCAAAAGACCCGATCACAAAAACCTCTCCGGCACCATCAACTACTCCTATATGATAGCTAAAGGAAATGCCTCCACCCCTTATGAGGGATATTACGACTACTTCACTGAAGGAACCAATGCCCCGGTCTGGCCGGTGAGGGAATATCCCTTAGCCTTTGACCAAAGACATACCTTCACCATGAATCTGGATTATCGAGTGCCCCGCGACTGGAGAGGTAACTTCTTGGGATTCACCCTGCCTGGAGCGTGGGGATTGAACGCCATGGCAAAATATGGAAGCGGTATGCCTTACACCAAAACCGACAATCAGGGAAATCGTCTTGGTGCTTTAAATGAGGGAAGGATGCCAGCTACTTACCGTGTGGATCTGAAATTCAATAAGGATTTTT
>Ga0209635_10002477_pt1 | contig 14153 bp, 14 predicted proteins | sample DeeMarSWOR230_32_FD_187463 | JGI IMG/M metagenome (GOLD analysis project Ga0209635, IMG submission 187463) | Marine sediment microbial communities from White Oak River estuary, North Carolina - WOR-2-30_32 (SPAdes) (version 2) | ecosystem: Environmental > Aquatic > Marine > Intertidal zone >... | reverse complement strand
AGTCGAATGAGCATATCTTATTTGGTCTGCATATAAGATCTACTCCTAGTGATTTTCCTAACCTCCATGAAGATACAGGACCGTATACAATTTTCATCTTAAAAGAAAATATAGCCTCCTTATTTAATATTGATGTTTCTTAACCACAAAAATTAACTGTTTTGTTTAAAAAATTATACAATAAAGTTGGTATAATCAAAAATTATATAAACCACTTCGTATATACTATATAATGTAGGGAAAAAATTTTAGAATACAATATATTGTATCCAACGTGATTAGGATGAGATGCCCATATTGTAATTATGAGGACATAAAAGTCACAGATTCTCGTGATACTGGGACTTATACAATCCGGAGAAGAAGAGAATGCATGAAATGCAAAAAACGTTTTACAACCTATGAATATATTGAAATGACTCCGGTATATGTTATAAAAAAGGATGGGCGTAGAGAAAAATTTGATAGAAATAAGGTTAAGAAAGGGATAATGAAAGCTTTAGAAAAACGCCCTATAGGTTACGACACCGTAGAAGAGATGTTAGATTCAGTTGAGGGAAAAATAAGGAGATATGGGAAAGAAGAAATCCCTAGTTCAATTATAGGAGAATATGTGATGGAACTATTAAAAGAAACAGATAAAGTAGCCTATATACGATTTGCATCTGTTTATAGGTCATTTACTGATGTTTCTTCATTTGAAAAAGAGGTTAAAAATCTAATAGAGGAGAGATAAAAAAAATATGATACGAAAAATTATAAAAAGAGATGGAAAAGTTGTTGACTTCAACCCAATAAAAATAACAAATGCTATCTGGAAAGCTGCACAAGCTGTTGGTGGAAAGGATTACAAAAAATCAGTCGAATTAACCGATAAGGTACTTAAACAACTTGAAAAAGAGCTTAAAAAAGGTGAGATACCAACAGTTGAACAAGTACAGGATATAGTCGAGAAAACACTTATTGAAGAAGGTCATGCAAAAACAGCTAAGGCGTATATTCTCTATAGAAAACAACATCAGGACATACGTGAAGTAGGTGGGCTTCTCAAAGATATAGATGTAGTAGATGGATATTTAAGTATGATGGATTGGAAGGTTAAAGAAAACAGCAACATGAGCTATTCCCTACAGGGGCTCAATGTTTATGCCACAGAAAACATAGTCTCACATTATTGGCTGAACAAGATTTATCCACCAGAGATTGGCGATGCACATACTAATGGTGATTATCACATTCACGATCTTGGTACACTCGGTGCCTACTGTGTAGGGTGGGATTTAAAGGATATATTACTTCTTGGATTTAGAGGGGTATCAGGAAAAATCGAAAGTAAACCTGCAAAACATTTTGGAACTGCTTTAATGCAGATAGTAAACTATTTATATACACTTCAAGGGGAGGCAGCAGGTGCTCAAGCATTATCAAACTTTGATTCATTACTTGCACCTTTTATTAGATCTGATAGTCTTAATTATGAACAGGTCAAACAGGAAATGCAAAAGTTTCTTTTCAATATGAACGTACCGACAAGAGTTGGCTTCCAAAGCCCATTCACCAATATCACACTTGATCTTACTGTTCCAAGCTATATGGTCGAAGAACCAGCAATTATTGGAGGAGAACTCAAAGATGACAACTATCCAGATTTTGTTGATGAAATGGATATGATAAATCAAGCTTTTGCTGAAATCATGTATGAGGGCGATGCAAAAGGAAGACCATTTACATTTCCGATTCCAACCTATAATATAACAAAGGATTTCACCTGGGATAACGACGGTCTAGATCCTATTTGGGAAATGACGGCAAAATATGGCGTACCATACTTTTCAAACTTCATCAAAAGTGATATGAAACCAGATGATGCAAGGAGTATGTGTTGTCGACTTCGCCTGGACAATAGAGAGCTTCGTAAACGAGGAGGAGGATTATTTGGTGCAAATCCAAAAACAGGCTCAATCGGTGTTGTCACCATAAACATGCCAAGAATAGGGTATCTAGCAAAAGATGAAAACGATTTTTTTGAAAAACTTAATAATTTAATGGAATTAGCAAGACAAAGTCTGGAGATAAAACGGGAGATCATAGAAAATCTAACTCACAGCGGTCTACACCCTTACTCACGATTTTATCTTCAGGACGTAAAAAAGACATTTGGTGAGTATTGGAAAAACCATTTCTCAACCATAGGACTCATTGGAATGAACGATGCTTTATTGAACTTTATGAATAAATCTATTGCAGACCCTGAAGGTAAAGCTTTTGCTGAAAAAGTACTTGGCTACATGCGAGATAGACTTGTTGATTTTCAAGAACAATCTGAAAACATCTTCAACCTTGAAGCAACACCTGCTGAAGGTGCTAGTTATCGACTTGCACGTATAGATAAGGCAGAATATCCTGATATAAGAACCTATAATCAGGAAAAATATAATGGTGGACGTAGAGCGGATGTAGAGCCATATTATACAAACTCTACTCAACTTCCTGTTGGATATACAACAGACGTTTTTGAAGCACTTGAATTACAGGATTCTTTGCAATCACAATATACTGGTGGTACTGTTATGCACATTTTCTTAGGTGAACAAGAACCGTCCCCATCTGCAACAAAAAAACTTGTTAGAAAAATCTCTGAAAACTATTCTCTTCCTTATTATACAATAACACCAACATTTAGTGTTTGTCCTGATCATGGTTATATACCTGGTGAACATCGTCAATGTCCAACCTGTAAAACACAGAACAAAATTACTGATTGTGAGGTATATTCAAGAGTAGTTGGATATTTAAGACCTGTAAATCAATGGAATCGAGGTAAACAACAGGAGTTCTCTGACCGGAAATTGTTTGATACAATGCAGAAAACCCTGGTAGCAAAATGAAAATAGGCGGTTTTCAAAAAACATCCCTACTAGATTTTCCAGATACAATAAGTGCGATTATATGGACAAATGATTGTAATTTCCGCTGTCCATTCTGCTATAATAAAAATCTAGTATTTGGTAATGCTGAATCTATTCCAGAAAAAGAAATTATTTCATTTCTAGAAAAACGTAAAGGATTAATTGAAGGAATAGTTATTTCTGGTGGTGAACCTTTTCTACAGAAGGATTTAATTGATTTTATAAAAAGAGTAAAGAACATTGGATATTTAATTAAGATTGATACAAATGGCTCATTTCCCTTAAAAATAAAACAGTTGTTTGACGAAGAGCTTATTGACTATATATCTATGGATATAAAGGCTCCAAAAAATAAATACAATCAGCTTTCTGGTGTAAATGTTGCCATATTAAAAATTGAAAAATCTATTGAGTTAATTAAAGACAGGGCGCCAAACTACGAATTTAGAACGACTTTTGTTCCTAAACTTTTAAAAAAGGAGGACGTAATCGAAATTGGAAAGTGGTTGGAAGGAGCAGAAAAATATTATCTCCAACAATTTAAAAACAATCCACCTTTGGTTTCATCAGAATTTAACGATATTGCACCATATCCAAAAGAATATGTTATTGAAACATTAGAGGCGATAAAACCCTTTTTTAAGTTCTGTGATGTTAGAGGGGTTTAAGTAAAAAATAAAACTTATTCCAATTCCAATTTTTAAATATTTTTAAAAATGTCAATAGCATTTTTAAAGAGATAAAATATCATATTTTTGAGGAATAACCATTAAAGATATGGATTTGGTAATTGATATATTTTCTAAATCTGACTGCTCTATTATAATTGTAAAAAATGGTTCAATTTTATTAAAAAATAAAGAAAATGAAATTAGAACTTTGCTTGAAGCAATTGACGAACTTCAAGATAAGATGCAAAACTCAACTATTGGTATAAATTTGTTAGAAAAAGCATCAGCTCTTCTATGTGTATTTTCAAAGGTTGCTGGTGTTTATTCACATCGGTCAACAAAAAAGGCACTTGCAGTTTTAATTCGTGCAGGTATACCTGGCCAAACAGATGAAATAATCATTGATCCTGAAGCAAGTAATGAAAAACAAGATTTTCTTTATGAAAAAAGGTTATCATATATTGATTCTCCAGAATTTGCATATGAAATTTTAAAAGAAAAAATAATGAAATAAAATAATAAATATTACTTATTTATTGAGAGTTTGCATGGATTACGAGCTTGCAATTATTGGTGCTGGTCCAGCAGGTTATACAGCTGCAATTTATGCAGTTAGAGCAGGTATAAAACCAATTATTTTTGATAAAATTGGCGGAGGAGGACTTGCTTCTTTTTCTCCGAATATTGAAAATTATCCAGGATTTGAATCTATAACTGGGTTGGATCTTATGGATAAAATGCAGAAGCATGCTCAAAAGTATGCTAAGATTAATTTTATGGAAGAAGTTAAAAAAATTACAAAAACGAAAGATATTTTTTCAATCCAAACAACAAAAAAGAAGTATACAACAAAAGCTTTAATTCTTTGCATTGGAACAGAATATCGAAAACTTGGTGTGTCTGGTGAAAAAGAGCTTCAAGGAAAGGGGGTTTCTTATTGTGCAACTTGTGATGGTTATTTTTTCAAGAATAAAATTGTTGGTGTTGTTGGTGGTGGAAACACTGCGGTAATTGAATCAATTTTTCTAAAGCAGATAGGTTGTAAAGAAGTTTATGTTATTCATCGACGTGATCAATTAAGAGCGGAAAAAGCATATGTTGATGAAGCAAAGAGGAAAGGTGTAAAAATCATTTTTAATACTCATGTTGAATCTATAAATGGTATTGGAAAAGTCGATTATCTTGAACTTCATGATGTTAATACAAATAAAAAATCTAAACTTTTTGTTGATGGTGTTTTTGTTTCAATTGGTGAAGAACCTCAAAATGAACTTGCAAAACAGTTGGGTGTTAAACTTGATGAAAAAGGTTATGTTTTAGTTGATAAACAACAAAGAACTAATGTTAAAGGAGTTTATGCTGCGGGTGATATAACAGGTGGACTTCGTCAAGTCGTTACTGCTTGTGCAGAGGGTGCTATTGCAGCTCTTGCTTCAACTGAGGTTTTGGGTAAAAAATATCCATATTAAAAACTCGTTTTCAACTTGATTTAAATGTATTGCTTTATTGAAGTATTTCAATTTTTCTTAAATTTCTATTTTTTATAATTTTTATTAATTTATCTCCGCTTTTTTTGACTTTTTCTGTCATGGGACCATGTATTGTTTTAGGTTGGATACCAATGAGCAAGATTTGTTCTGTATATTCTTTGAGATAATTCATAATTATAGAAAGGGGTATACCGTGGGTGCTGATATGCATACTTCCAATTTTTTCTTCAGGAATGATTCTTATTTCTCCTGGGGATAGATTCATATCTGTTGCGTCGATAATTATTAGTTTTTTAGGTTTATGTTTTTTAACAATCGATGTATAATTTTCTGGGGTCGTCCCGCAATCAATTACTGATATGTGCTTAGTTGATTCTAATTTATCAGCGATATAAGGACCTATTGAGTCATCACCGCCTTCCTTATTACCAACGCATAATAATAGATATTCCATCATTCCAACTAATATCCAGAATATTAAAATAATTTACCAATAAATTAGTATCTTTCCAATGGTATCATTTAAATATAATATAATTTAATAATAGTCATAATAATCTATGACAAGACTAATGCAATATGTTTGGATAAAAAAAGGAATATCAATAATAATTCTTGCCTTGTTTGTTAGTGTTTATTTTTATCCAAATACTAGTAGTACATCATTAGAGGAATATGTTCAGCCACTTTTAGTAAGATCTATTTTTTTTGTTGGTGGATCTGGACCTGGTAATTATACTCATATTCAGGATGCCATAGATAATGCAAGTAATGGAGATATTGTATTTGTTTTTATTGGCATTTATTACGAGGATATTATCATCAATAAATCTATCAATTTAACTGGGGAGAAAATGGAAAAAACCATCATTGATGGGTGTTACAATAAATATGTAATTCAAATTTTATCAGATAAGGTTCTAATAAGAAATTTAACAATCAGAAATTCAGGTGGACATAAGTCAAATGCAGGGATCTATATTATTTCTGAAAATAATTCAATTAAAAATTGCCTAATATTTCGAACAAAATCAGGGATAGCTATAGACGGTGTAACTAATAACGAAATAGAAAACTGTTCCTTTTATTCAAATGGTGAAGGGATTTTTATTATAGCATCAAATAATACTATGGTCATAGATTGTAGTTTTAGTCATAATTCAATTGGATGTCATATTGAAAATTCTGCTAAATGTATTTTATATTACAATTATTTCTCCAATAACGGAATGGCATGTTTATTTAATGGTTCTTCAAATATTCAGATTGAAAAATGTAATATAAGTGATAATAGTGTAAATATTGGAGGTGCATTTTTTATAAAATGTTACAATGTAAATATTAACAATTCTATTTTTTATCATAATGGAATGGGTATCAGTATATACTCATCCGAATTAATCACAATTAAAAAATGTAATTTTTATCGAAATACTCATTATGCAATGTCGATGCGTACTGCGTCAAAAAATGTGATTGTTTCACAATGTGAAATTATTAATAATTACCGTAATGGGTTTTATATTGAACCTTCAAATAATTGTAAAATAATCTATAACAACATTGATAATAATACATTATATGGATTATACTCCAAGTTTGCTAATTGTAATGCAAGATACAATTGGTGGGGATCAGCCTTAGGACCATCATATACTGAATTTCGATCAAGTAGCAAGATATCTATCTTTTCTAGCGTAATAAGATATTTTCCTTGGTTAATTAAACCTCTTGAGAATATTGGAGCTGAATGGGATAATTATCACGTGTTTACAAATCTAACTTATGAAAGAGAAATAAAGTTTACTGGAGAAGACACTGATGGAGATGGTGTGCCTGACTGGTGGGAGGAAAAATGGGGATATAGTATTTTTTCATGGGATGATCACATGAATCTTGATCCCGATAATGATGCATTGAATAACTTTGAAGAATGTTTCACTGATAAATATGGATCAGATCCTTTTTATAAAGATATTTTCCTTGAAATTGATTGGATGGAATCAAGTAATCCTTCTTTTTCAAATAAACCACCACAAGAGCTTCTGGATAAAGTTATTTCAATTTTTAAAAAACACAATATTAGTTTGCATATCGATATTGGCAATCTTGACGGAGGTGAACAAATACCAAGTTGCTATTCCATCTCTTCATATAATAAATTAAGAGATCTTTATTGGGAGTTTTTCCTTAATAGTGATTTAAATAATCCTAGGAAAGGTATTTTTCGTTATGGAATTATTTGCAATTATTGTCCTGATTCTAATCTTCCTTTTTTTGGTTGGGATCACCTTGACTCATTTGCTATATCTGCAGAGTGGTTAAAAGAAAAATATCCTTTGTTAAGTGTCGGCCGTCTTATTGTCGGTGCAATGGTTCACCACTTGGGACATACACTTGGATTAAAAGCAGATATTCACGGTGGTATTGATAATATTGATACGTTATACCCTTTTACTGTTCAATGGTTGAGATACCTAAATTATAGAAGTTGTATGAATTATTTTTATAAATATAAAATATTTAACTACTCAGATGGAAAACATGGAGTTGGTGATTTCAATGATTGGGGGAATATAAACTTAAGTTTTTTTAAGAACAGTGATTTCACGTGAAAAAAAATATTATGATTTTTTTTGTTCAAATGCGTTTTATTTGAAAAAATAAAAACAATAATAGTAATTATGTATTATCTGTTTAGTTGAAATGGACATTAAAAAAATACTTCCAGTTATTGGAATAATACTTTTAATATTTATAATATCAACTTTAGATTTAGGAAAAATAGTCGACGTGTTTCTTCATATCAATATTTTTTTAGGTTTGATATCTGTCTTTGCAATTATTCCGATTCTTTTAATTTTAAATTTTGAGTGGCAATTAATCCTTAAAAGACATAATATCAAGGTTAGTTATATTTATTCATTAAAAAACATATTCATAGGGGTTTTTTATGGGTTTATAACGCCGGGTGGTCTTGGTGGTTATACTCGTGCTTTTTATCTTAAAGATGAAAGCGGTGAAACCATCCAGAAATGCTTTGTTAATTTACTTATTTTAAGCACTATAGATTTTCTTGCTTTATTATCTCTTGGGATTCTAGGTGGATTTCTTCTAAGTAGTATATTTCCAAGAATTTTTCCGATTTTTCTTATTATATTTATCTTTTCAATTAGTTTGTTAATTATATTTATAAGAAAGGATACAGGAAAAATATTCTATAAAAAGATTTTGAAATCAAGATTATTAATGCAATATAAAGATAAATGGAATGGACATTTTAACAACTTATATGAAGATATTCCAAGAATAAAAGATTTAATTATTCCCTTTATTGTTTCAATAATTGGTTGGTTTCTTTGGTTCTCCGAGCTTTATTTAATCTCAACTTTATTTTCAATTAATGTTCCTTATATTTACTTTGTTCTAATAGCTGCTATTGTTAATGTTATTGCCTCATTACCGATCACTATTCAAGGATTAGGCACACGTGAGGCTGCACTTATAGTTTTGTTATCAGTATTTAGTGTTCCTCAAGAAAATGTTCTAGGATTTTCGCTTTTTTGGTTTACAATATCCTGGCTATTTCCAAGCTTAATAGGTGCAGCTGTCACTATTCATGAAACTAAAAGAAAACCTAGTATTTCCAAAACGTTATAATCTGAGTTCCTCCGTTAAATTTACTTTAATTTAAGAAAAAGAAATTTATCAAATTAACAGTTATTATTGTGATATAGAATTGGAGTAAAAATAAGTGGAAGATAAAAAACAAAATTATATCATTGATCAATCATTGGCTAAACAATTTACAAAATATATGGAGAAATATAGTAAATTATATCGTTATCTTGCAGAAAAAATCAAAGAGAATATTCAAGATTCAGCTCAAAAACCGATAATTATTGATTTGGGTGTTGGACCGGGTTTGTTGTCTTTAGAACTTAATAAATTAATTCCCCAAGCGCACATATTTGGATTAGATCCCTCAACTCAAATGCTTTCAATTGCTAAAAACAAATTAACCAATTGCAAACAATGTTATCTAATAATTGGAAGGGGTGAAAACATACCTTTAAAGAATAGTTCTACTGATGTTATCGTTAGTCGATTCGGTGTATCATCCTGGAAAAATCCAAAAAAAGGTCTTTTAGAAATTTATCGGGTTTTAAAACCTAAGGGTAAATTGGTGTTGGAAATTTTAAATAAAGATTTTCCAAAATGGAAACTTTTGATTATGAAACTACATATGAAGATTAATGGTGCAGGAAATAAAACTATTAGGTATAATGTTGATAGCTATAAGAATGCTTTTTCTATGGTAACAGTTGAACATTTTCTGATTGAAACAGGATTTAGAATAATTAGTACGGAAGGTAAAAAAACAGATTGGAAGTTTTTAATTATTGCTGGAAAAAAATAATAATAATTAATAAAAAAATATAAATAGTCATAAAAATTAATTTTATACAGCAATAGTTTAATGGAGCTAAAATGAAAAGCATATTAAGAAAAACTTTTCCTATCATCATAATATCATTATTACTTATTCCAAACTTGATTCATATATGTGGCTCTACTGATACAGATTTAATAAAATCAAACATTGAATCAGAAAAAGAACTTTATCTAATGAGAGGAGAACATTATCTATTTTTAAATGCAAAAGACGATGTAGATGAATTCCAACTTCGATTCTCATTTCCCCCAGATTATAAATACCAAGTTCCAACCTACTTAGAACTTTATCCCGACACTACGGCAAATATTTGTCATTATCAAATAGAAGATGATACAAATGAACCAAATAAAATTATCAATTTTACAATTGGATCAATGAACAAAAATGAAAGTGTTTTAATTCATTTTTCGTGCTGGGTCCTCGTTAAAAACCATGAGTTTGAAGATTTACCATGCAACGTTAAATTCCCAAAGAAACGCAACTTACCTGAAGAGACAAAAATATGGCTTACCTCTACTGAAGTAGTACAGAAAAACAGAGTTCTAATTAGGTTAAAAGCAAGACAATTACGTGGTTTAAGTAACAATATGATAAGATTTGCAAATAGAGTAGCTAAATTTATAAAAAATCATAGATACCCTCTTTTTCTCCTGCAGCTAATATCACGCTTTTTCATATCCCAGGACGCTTTCACAACCCTTCTAATAAATGGTGAGAATGTTGGCAGATCACACTTAGCTTGTGCATTTTTCAGAGGATACAATATACCAGCAAGAGTATTACTTGTTCATAACGATCAAGGATTCTGGACTCAAATGCACTATATGATCGAATACTTCTGTCCAGGATATGGATGGGTTTTGATTGATTCAACTAAGGGAGAAACACCTTATGCGACAAAAAGACAAATAATTAACAGAATCTGTTACCCTGAAGATGAGGACGATACAAAAAGGGATTATATTATTCCAACAATGAAAGGAGAAGAACGATGGCTATGGATAGATAATGAAAACATATACCCTTACTATGTCGACTGCGACGAAGGAAGTAAATCACAAATGTTTTACGAAGGATTTGTTGAAATAAACGAATTCACTGCCGATTATGCATTTCTATTGACTCAGCTTGTATACCACCAATATGAAAAGTACCTAGGATTAACTCTCACAGGTGATAACTTAGGCTACTTCCAAAATGCAACGGACTTTAATCTAAAAGCAATAGAAAATTTTCAGCAGTCAAACATTCAAACGTATATTGATAACATGAATCTCGCCTACCAAGAATTCCTCAAAATTGTTCCATAAAAGACAATAAGTTTTCTAATATTTTTAACATAACTTTATTACTGCCTTCATATTATTATTTTTTAAATGACTACAGACACACAAACAAATAATATTAATAAGCCTACAAGCAAACCATCCGAATCAAAAATCAGATTTTTTCTCGCCACTTTTCTCATTCCATTATTAATTTTTTCAATTGGTATGATTCCACTTGTCCTATGGCTAATATTAGTGTACTTAATTTATATAATAACATTAAATATAACACTATATTTGATCTTAACACCAGTTATAATTATTTTATCAATGTTAATTTTAATTATATCTGAAGTACTATTTTCAGGTGCAATAATTAAATTATTCAACATAAAATATACAGAAGGAACCTACGAATATTCAGTAAACAACAATATGGTCTTTAAATGGATGCTAATTTTTCAGCTTTATACTCCGATAAGAAAAATTCTAGATATAATTCCTATGAGACGGCTAAATATTGTTTATTTGAGGTTTCTTGGTTTGAAATTAGGAGAAAATACTCTTTTAGGAGGTGTTATTAGAGATCCTTGTTTGACAGAAATTGGTGATAATGTTACTATGGGCGGGTATGCTATAATATATTCTCATATGCATAACAAAGCTGAAAGAACAATTACATTCAAAAAAATCAAAATCGGAAATAACTGTGTTGTAGGTGCTGGTTCTATTATTATGCCTGGGGTTATAATGGAAGATAATGTAATCCTTGCTGCAGGAGGAGTAACCAAAAAAAATAGTTTGTTACAAAAAAATAAAATCTACGGGGGCAACCCTGCAAAAGAGATAACAGTACACAAAGAAAATAAAAAGCAATAATCAAGAATAATTTCATCAAGTATGCTTTTCTAAGTATCAGATGGCATCAATGGCGCAACAACGATAAAGTACAAAAGTCTAGAAATTTTTTAATTTTTATAAAATATAATTGCATGGATTTGCAACAAAAAAACATAAATAAAAACTTTGCATCGCATGAAAATAAGAACAATTCATTTGGGATAATAATGGTAGAGAAAATAAAACTTGCTCAAGGTGCTGGCGGCGAACTCATGGATCAGCTTATTAAAAATAAAATTTTGAAGTACTTAGCAAAAGAAACATCAGCCGAAGTTTCTCTTTCTATGCTTGATGATGCCGCTGTGATTGAAGACATTGTTTTTACTACCGATTCTCATACTATTCAACCAATTATTTTTCCAGGAGGAGATATTGGTTCTCTTTCAGTATCTGGAACTGTTAATGATATTTCTGTAATGGGTGCAAAACCTATTGCTTTATCAGCTGGTTTTATCATTGAAGAAGGATTGCCCATGGAAACTTTTGAAAAAATTGTAAAAAGTATGAGTAAATGTGCAATTGATGCTAGTGTTCCAATAATTACTGGGGATACAAAAGTTGTGGAAAAAGGTGCTGTACAGGAGTTTATGATTAATACAAGTGGAGTGGGTAAAAGAACTTCTACTCTTGATAAAAACATTGAGATAGTTAAACAATACAGGGTTTTTAAAAAAAGGTGGCTTCTTGATTCAAACCTAGAAAAAGATGATAAAATTATCATCTCTGGAAATATAGGTGAACATGGTGTTGCATTGTTGTCTTTTAGAGAAGGCTATGGCTACGAAACCAAAATAAAATCTGATGTTGCTCCAATTAATTCTTTAATGGAAAAAGCCCTCTTTATTGGTGGAATTGTATCTGCGAAAGACCCTACACGTGGAGGTCTTGCAAATACAGTAAATGAGTTTAGCCAGAAGTCAAAGATTGGTGTTATCCTTGATGAAGATTGTATACCAATTCCTGATGGTGTTCAATCAGCATGTAATATGCTTGGTATCGATCCCCTTGAAATAGGTAACGAAGGTAAATTTGTAATAGGTGTAGTCCAAGAAAAAGCAGAAGAGGTTCTCGCTGCAATAAAAAAACATCCACTTGGAAAAAACGCAGCTATAATTGGAGAGGCAACGGACCGAGTAAAAGGAGTAGTCTTGAAGACGGTTGTTGGCGGAAAACGTAATCTCCACAAACCAATTGGAGATCCTGTTCCAAGAATATGTTAGTAAAACGGAAATTTTTAATACTTTAGAGGGTTACCTCCTAAAACGGTTATCTTAACTACGGGGTATGTTTTATGGCGAAAGGACTTACAAAGGCTTTTAAAAAAGCATTATGGGTGTATCATTGTAATTCTGGTTCATGTAATGGCTGTGATATTGAAATTATTGCAGCCCTGTGCCCTCGATATGATGTCGAAAGATTTGGAATAAAACTTGTTGGTTCTCCTCGTCATGCAGATGTGCTACTAATCACTGGGCCAGTCACGCGACAAATGGAGGACAAAGTGAAACGGATTTATGAACAGATGCCTGATCCTAAAGCCGTTATTTGTGTTGGTAACTGTGGTAATACTGGCGATGTCTTTTATGAATCATATAATCTAGTTGGTCCAATTGATAATATAATACCAGTAGATATTTATGTGATTGGCTGTCCACCTCGACCTGAAAACATCATTAATGCAGTTGCAAAAGCATGGGTTAAACTCGAAACATTGGAGGCATAAAAATGACCACAGAAAAAAGATTAACCCCCGAAGAAATTGTTAAATATTTTAAGGACGAATTTAAAACTGATATAAAAGATGCAAAGATAAAAAAACGAATTGCAGGTTCTAAAAAAAAAGAAGCTGTAACAATATGGATTAAAGTAGACAAAGCTATTTTTAAGAAAGTTGTAAAACATCTAATAAAATTACAATATCCTCATTTAGCAGTTGCTTCAGGACAAGACCTTGGCAATGTTATTGAATTAATTTATCATTTTACTTTATACTACGAATATAGGTTGGGTGAAATAATACTAAATATCTCAGTTGATTTGCTAAAATCAAAACCCGAAATTGAATCTATATGTGACATAATTCCTGGTGCTCTTGTCACAGAACGAGAAAAAATGGAATTTTTAGGGGTAAAATTTAAGGGAATACCAGATCAAAGAAGGTTGTTTGTACCTGAAGATATTCCAAAAGACATTTATCCATGGCGTAGAGATGAGACAGGACCTGATAAACTGTATAAAAATTTACATGAGGTTAAAAAATGAGTCAAAAAACTACCACACGAACTTCTTATCATATTCCTATTGGTCCTATTCATCCTGCGTTAAAAGAACCAGTTTATTTTGAATTTGAAATTGATGGTGAACGTATTGTTGACGTTGATGTAAAACTGGGTCACGTACATAGAGGTGTTGAATGGGCTTCTAGAAAAAGAAACCCCGTTCAGATTTTATACCTT
>Ga0209635_10002476_pt1 | contig 14160 bp, 12 predicted proteins | sample DeeMarSWOR230_32_FD_187463 | JGI IMG/M metagenome (GOLD analysis project Ga0209635, IMG submission 187463) | Marine sediment microbial communities from White Oak River estuary, North Carolina - WOR-2-30_32 (SPAdes) (version 2) | ecosystem: Environmental > Aquatic > Marine > Intertidal zone >... | reverse complement strand
ACCAGTGATATGCCCGAAGGATGGTACAGCCCCGCTACAACGCCCATGACGACAAAAAATAAGGCGAGTATTACCTTGTTCCAGGCAAGACTGACCAGAACTGCTGCAGCAGAACACATGAGAATGGAGAGGGAAGCTATTTTCCTAGATCCTATTCTGTCTGAAAGAAATCCTGCAGGAATAGCATTCAATCCAAAAAGAAAGCCCAGTAGAGATGCAATGAGGCCTATTTCCCCATAGCTCATGCCAAATTCAGTCATTATGAGAGGCATCAAAATGGAGAACACAATAATGTAGGAATGGTCCAGTGAGTGAGCCACTGATGTAAAGAGGAGGACCGATTTGTGCTTCATGCAATTTCCTTTCTGAGGCACTTATAAATATTTTGGATTTGGGTGTTGTGTGCAGATAATGACCAAAGAACAGTCACATATTTAAACTTTTATAAGTTTCTATAGCGAAAACTTTATATATGGCTTCATACATACTATAGGCAGGGAGCGGAGGTGGGTTCTTTCCTCCTTACCTTCATACCGCTCCCGGCTTTTTATTTTTTTTCTTTTTTTAATAAAAACGTCTTTTCTCCTCTCCAGGGTTAGTCAACCTAGTGATTCATCTCACTAAGTGGTTGAGGATCAATCAGAGGACATTAATCCCTCTCCCATTATCAGGAGGGGCGGAAGAAACGTTTTTAAAGGAAGCCCAAGAGTAGCAATAATGAATATCTATGCATTAGGTGGTTACGAAGAAGTGGGCAAAAATATGACTGCAGTAGAAGTCGGAGGAGATGTACTGATTATTGATATAGGGCTTCGCGTGGATCGAATGATGATCCACGAAGACACTGATGTCCATTCATTAAAAGAAGAAGAACTCCGAAAGCTGGGGGCTGTCCCTGATGACCGCATGCTGGAAGGGAAAAAAGTGGTGGGCATCGTACTTTCCCACGGTCATTTAGATCATATTGGTGCTATCTCCAAAATGGCTTCCAAGTATCACTGCCCTATTGTGGGGAGACCGTTTACTGCCAATATTGCCAGGCAGCTGATGAGAGATGATGGCAAATCTGATAAAAATGTCGTTACTGTGGAAAAAGAAGGAAATTTAGGAAATTTTCGATTTGAATTTATAAATGTTACCCATTCTATCCCAGATTCTTCTATTGTGGCATTGTACACTGAGGAAGGAGATGTACTGTATGCTAATGACTACAAACTGGACCCTCATCCTACCATTGGCGCAACGACAGACTTTTCCAAACTGAAGGGGATAGAACCAAAAGTATTAGTCATCGAATCAGTAAGGGTGAGAGAACAGAAGAAGACACCTTCAGAAAGAATTGCAGTGATGATGCTGCAGGATTTTTTCTACGATACACACTTTGATTTTGACTGTCTCTTATCTACCACCTTCTCGTCCCATATCGCACGGGTGCTCACCCTGGTGGAAATCTCCAGAAAGATTGGCCGGCAGCCTGTACTATTGGGCAGATCTTTGTGCAAGTACTGGAATGCTGCATTAGAGGAAGGTATTGTCTCTGAAGATGTGCTGCGCATTGCCAGGCGGAAAGCACGAAACAAATTCTTAAAAGAAGCAGCCACAGACCGGTCCCAGTACTCATTGATTGTCACTGGTCACCAAGGGGAACCAGATGCTGTCTTATCCCAGATAGTAGATGGGAAGACTCCCTACAAATTCTCAAACCGTGACGGTGTGGTGTTCTCTGCCTCTACCATACCCAATCCGGTGAATGAAGCAAACAGGTACAAATTGGAAACAAAACTAAAGATGCAAAAGGTGAGAATATTCAAGGACATGCACGTATCAGGACACGGCTGCAAAGAGGATCACCGAGAGCTGTTGAGAATTGTCAACCCTGAGTGTATTATTCCCAGCCATGGAGAATTTGATATGCTGTCTGCGTGGGGTGTCCTGGCTGAGGAAGAAGGGTACAAAGTGGGTCATGACCTTTTCATCCTCAAAAATACCCAGAAAATGACAGTTCCCTGAGGCTGCACTCCGCATCTGGTTCTTCTAATATGAGAGCAAAGGAACAGATGTCTTATAAAGAATTGAGAAACCTTTATAAGACCATATTATCCATTTCAATCATGGCTTCAAAAAGGATAAAGATTGTTGCTGCACTCACTGTTATTGCCGTTGTTCTGATTGCTTATTGTGTATATGCTTCAGCCCACGCCTTTGACATAGAAGGAGAACTAGAGGTCCAGCCCTTCCAGATGAAAGTGGGTGATCAAGTGCTGACCACCCAATTAGCCACTTATCCAGGTGGCGATCCGGCGAGAATGATCAGTTACACGCTGATTAATCCCAATGTGAAACGAGTCTACATCCTGTTCAGAGCCTCAGAGATAGAAACTGATAATCCCTCTTTGGTGAAGGCTTCCGCTGTTCTGGGGGAAGGATTGGGTATAGCTATTGGAAAAGGGAAACTGGATATGGTCCCTGAAGATATTATCCCCCGGGAGATCACCTGGTTCCAGCGAGTTCTCATCTATTCTGGGTTCATGGGTACAGAATCTGAGCCAGTGATCTATTTTAAGACCCCAAATGTGGGAGGAACGCAAGATCAAATCATCATCTTGAGAGGGATCATCATTATTGAGTCCTCCACCTACGAGAATAGTCAGATTCTGGCATCCTACGTGCGGCAACTGGTGATAGCATGAGGATAACTGTGGTGGATGTCATTGTCATTGTCTTGCTGGGGCTTTCCCTCTTTTCTTTTTCCACCAAGTACAACCCAAAGTATGAATTCGGGTATTCTGGCTCCCAGATCTACAAAGTGGTCAAAGAGTGTGATGATTTAGACAGCAAAGGATTTTTGTATACTGTGTATGTGGACGGGTTCTGGAACAATGATATTACTGAATTCACTGAAGAAGGGTTTGTGTGTGACACAGGAAGAGGGCATATAGTACTAGTGTTAGAAGATGGAACCACAGTAACAGTGGGGGGGTTAATGAGCTACAAAGAGGATATTCAGGCTAAAAGATTTGAAATCCGTCTCAGAAGTAAGTCTTCAGTCATGTATTTGTTAAAACCTGTAACTGGTTCAAGAGAAGAAATCAAAGAATATATAGAGAGTTCTTCTCAATTTATTTTCTATAAAAAAGAAGATATTGCTGTATCATGTGTTTTTACCATACAATCAAATACTGAGTCCTCCATACTGCTGGAATCTGAAATTGAAGATGTCATACGTAGAAAGGTGTTCTTTATGAAGTCTGTAGATGTGGAAATATATGATGATGGGATTCAACTTGCTGTGGAACGATTGAGCATGAAAGCATTTGATGACATTTTTCGTGTTTTGGAAGAATATTTTGACATTCAGGGCATATACACGGGAGATATTTCCGTTTTTTACCAGACAGCAGAAGAGATTAAGGTGGAGGATATTGATGCACTGGAATCCTACGAAGGAGATGGGGTGTACCCAGGATATATCCATGTGAGGGTGTAGCATGCTGGAAGAGGTCACACACTGGTTGATCTCTTTTTTAAAGAGGGAATATCACAAAAGTATGTACAAACAAATTATGAACTCTTTTTTTCAGAGGTTAAAGATACGAGAGATTCCCACAATTGATTGGATTTCCCTTCCTGAAAAGGTGATGAGTCCTTACATTCTTGTGGTGATATTTATTGTTTTTCTGGGATTATCTGATCATGGATTATCTTTCATGGGCACTTTAGGGGTTGTTCTGGGTATTTCGGGATTTTTAATTGGAATGCACATCAGGATTAAAAGGCTTGAGCTTTCTGAAAAGTATTTTTATCTGCTGCTCTTTGTGTGTGCTGCATGTGTGGGAGGAATGATTTTTGACTGGAGTCTCTTCCAAAAGCTCAGTCTTGTGCCTTTGATCTTGCTGTTCTTAACTGGAAAACACACACAGAAAGTGTTTTTTCTCGCTTTACTGGGAAGTATTGTAGTGCTGAGTAAAGGATTTTGGGCTGTTGCGCTTCCCTATATATTCTTGTCTTTAATATTTCTGGCTACCACCATAGATAGGAGAATTTTTGATGATAATCTGCCGTTGATTGCATTTACCTGTCTGGTGGTGGGGCTGCTCTTTTGGGTTTTGGATATTTTCTTGTTTGGCGGATTTCCGTTATTGACTCCTGAAGCCAGAGGTTCATTAGATACTACCTATACTATGCTGTCCCATGCGCTTCCTGTGGGCTGTGTGATGGCTATTATTATTTGCAGGAACCGGACCTCTTCTTTTTTGCTGGTTTTGGTGTCTGTAGTATTAATGGCATTATTAGGATACAGGACACAGGTGATTTTAGTAATGCTGGCTTCCTGTTTTGCAGCCTTTTTGACCAAGGTGATAACAGGTACAGAAACAGTTTTAGTACTCGCTGGTACTGGTGGACTGGGATTGCTCTTAACCAGTCTGCGAGACATTATTCTACAGACTCAAATTGGTATTATAGAAGCAGTCCAGGCACGGGTGAGTGTTACTCTAGACATTTATGATATGATGGCGAACCTGGGAGGTGTTTTTGGATACACCAAAGGAGAAGTCCACATCGCAGCAGTCTCCTTTTTTGCTCGAATGATGCCCCGCGTGGCTTACAGCCCAAGAAGGTATATTGCAGAAATGGTGGGCATGGATGTATCTGCTACCTCCACCATTCTAGGTCCTTTAGCAGTTGACTTTGGGTTGATTGGCGTATTTGTGGGGATGGCATTTTTGGGGTATTTACTGTCCAGGTTATATAAACACAAGACACCATTGGGAATATCGTTGTACTGTGTGGTCTTAGCGTACTCAATAATCGGGATTGAAACAGGGATTGTAGATTTAGAAGTGATCTTAATCTTCTTTTTCTCGTTTTTGTATGTACTGACTTCTGAGAAGTGACTTTGATACAGCCAAGTATTTGATAGATGAGAATCATTCAGTTTTTACCTCAAGGAAAAGCTATTTAAAGAACTAGCATCAGTAGTAATTACTATATAATGTAGTATGCACTGCAGTATGTGCTGTTGAAAGGTGGTCGCTTTGAAAATAAAAAGCACTTTAACTAAGGACGTTGTTTTTCTGGTCATAGGAATTCTGGTAGTGAGCCAGGTTTCCCAGAACGTTACCGCAGAAGATTTGAACTCTGTCTCTGGTATTGTTGAAATGCAGGAGAAGACTATCCATGTTACTGTTTATTACTATGAAGGAGAGAAAGAATGGGGTCACTACATCTTTGAAATTACTGTAGAAGCATTACCTATCCTGGAAGATTTGGCTGGATTTCCTTATCCCCATGACTTTGATGTTAAAATCTATCCAAAAAGGAGTGAAGAAACCAAAATGTGGAATGCACAAAATCTGTTGTACCAAGGAATCTGGATAAACAGGGACAGATTTACTCCGGAAAATATAAAATCTTGGGACATTACAGCTGTAATAATACATGAAAATGTGCACTACTGGTCTAATGATGCAATATATGGAAAACCGTGGCTGAAAGAAGGATATGCAGAACTTTTCGCCTGTTTGGCTCTTGAAAGAATGGGAAGAAAAGAAGCTGCAGTACACAGAAGAAATGGGTGGTCTCATACAGTTGAAGAGAATAGGTACCACAATATTCCCTTAGACATGTTTGAGTATGAAGCAGCTGGACCTGGAAATTTAACAACATTATTGGCATACAGCAAATCAGCACTCTGCTGCTACAAAATCTATGAGAAATATGGTATTGCTCCAATCCAAAAGATCAATCAGTATTTATACCAGAATGGCATTGCAGCAGACAGTTTTATGTACATGAATTTATTGGAGGAATATACAGGAGAAGATCAAAAGGAATTCTTCACCACGTGGGTATTTCCAAAAAACATTGATATTCAAGAGGGACAGAATGCTCAGGACAAAATTGAGGAATTGGAAGAGCTGGCAGATGTATTACTGTCTCATATTGAGGAAACGTATGGATTTGGTAAGGTTATTGATTTTGTTGAATTTCAAATGCATCTTACCACTCAGATCAAGATGGCAAGATCGTATATAGAAGAGTATGATTTTGAGAAAGCGCTACAGATTATCAATGAAGAAATAGAGGGAGTAGACAAAGCAATGTCTGAATTCGATGGATATGCTTTGCGTTACTTTGAGGCAGGAGAATATTACAGCTCTTTGAAATTCACATTGGGAGAGATCCCTGAAGATAAGCTCCTCGCTGCAAGAGAAAGTTTGCTCTCTTTCAATTATGAGCTCTTCTCAGAGCAGCTGGCAGCGTTCTATGAAAACATGGAAAAACTGGAAACGTATGATACGTTATACACTGAATGGTGCATGGGTGATGACTGCACCGCTTTTGACCCTGTTGGTGAATTGCTTTCACACACACCCTATGAGGAGGTTGTATTAAAAGCGGATAAAACAGTAGCTGCTATCCATGAATACGAGGTAGTGCAGAAAGAGGTGGCCAACAGTGACTGGTTCACACAGGTAGGAATGGTAATATTAGGAAAGAGTGAAGAGGATTTTGAATCTGATTTGGAGAATGTAGGAGAAGAAATCAAGAACGGAAGTTTAGAGAATGCGCTTGGTATTTTGGTTGAGATTCACAAGGAGCTTTCCACATCCAGAGAGTGCGGAGCTGGCGTAGTCCTTGGTGCTGTTTTTGTGCTCATTTCTGTTTCATTCATTGTTGCAAAGAAAAGGAAAACATAGGCGACAGCCACAACGGCTGAAAGGACATTGAAAATGCATTGAACTGCAGGTGAGCGTGAACAATGCTTAAATAGCGTCAAAGCAAACCTCTTTATGATTGAGGATTATGCTTTTGGAAGAATTACTGTCAATGGAAAAGTGTACACCTCAGATATTATCATTGCTGGGAGCTCCATTCATAGCTGGTGGAGAAAACAGGGACATGTGTTGAACCCAGAAGATCTCACGTCAGTACTCAAGGCAAATCCTCAAACCCTGGTGGTGGGCACAGGAGCGTACGGATTGATGAAGATACCTGAGAAAACGGAGAAATTCCTAAAACGTCACAATATCACTTTGATTGCAGAGAAAACGGGGAAAGCAGTGGGAATTTTCAATAATTTAACTGGAGAGAAGGCAGCAGCTCTTCATTTGACCTGCTAACATTTACAAAGAATTTCCAGAAAAGTTCAACTCCCACAAATTATTCAATTCAACTGTTTTCGCAGGAAAAGATTTGTCTCTCTGTACCCATTTGATTTTAAAAGGTTCATCATTTCTGTATCTGTTGCATGCACCCCTCTTATTGTCTAAAAATTCAATTAATTCCTTTTTGTATTCTTCTTCTGATTTTTTCTGGTTGATAAGTCCATTTTCTTTAGCTGCTGCAAATTCTACAGCAATGAAGTAATCCATATCCTGCTCTGTTTTCTTTTCTCGAATCATAAAGTCCATAATGCTGGTGAGTTGCATTGCTTAAAAAGACTGTCCAAGACACCAAGACACGTATTCTACAGATGAAGATACTGCTGACATCTATTACTCAATATCAAAGTACTTGGAGAGAATTTTCTTTTCTGCCTTTCTCAGATGCTCCAAAAAAGTTGTTCTTGATATTTTCATCTGGTTGGATAATTCTTCCAGATTCACTTTTTTGGGAATTTCAAAGTATCCTTTTTCAATGGCCAGGTTTACTGCTTTTAATTGTTGGGGAGTTAGATCTTCTAAATCAAACTGCAGGTTCACGTCACCAATTCTCACTATCTTCCAGTCAATGTCAAGTCCTTTCAAGACTGTTCGCAGCTCTTTCTTATTGTTAAATACTAAGGTACAGAATTCTCTCCCCTGATTGAATTTGATGGGGTATATGTAGAACGCACCAGTCTCATGGATAAGTTGAGCCAAAGGAAAGCTCGAGGAATTGACTTCTATTTTAACGTATCCAGATTCCAGCACTTCAAACTCCTTCACGTATGCAAACCGCAAGAACTCATCTTCAATTTGTTTCAGGTTCTTGGATAACCAATTGGTTCTAATCAATGCCTGAACTACACCTGCTTCAGTGTATCCTGACACAATCTCCAAAGTTAGCCCTGGATATCTCTTGGTGATTTCACATCCATAGTTTCCTTCAATGAACAGACTGAGCTCGACCTCGATCATGCAAAAGATTAGAAAGGTTCTCCTTAAAACCTTTCTGGCATAGCTTTCTTAATCGCCGTAACTAAGGGAACAGCAATGATCAACCCTGATGCTGCTTGGAAAATATTCCCCGGTAATTCAACAATAGCAGCTGGAAATCCATACAACACCACCTCCACCAGGAAATAGCCGGTAACCATGATAATACCTCCCACAATAACTGCCACGATGGAGTAGGGAATATTATTACCTCGTTTTGCAATGTATCCGGCGACAAATCCTTCTACACCTTTGATAATCAACGTGAAAGGCGCCCAGCTGCCATATCCTCCCAGGATATCGGCAAGAGCAGATCCTACACCCCCTGCAACCCCACCTATTCTGGCTCCGAACAGTAAGGCTGAGACAAAGACCATGGAATCTCCTAGGTTGATATACCCACTGGTGGCAGGGACAGGGATGCGAATGATCAAGGTGGCCACTAGTACAGCAGCAGCAAATATGGCTGATGTGATGAGTTCATGGCTGCTCATGATTTTGAAACGCTCTTCTTTCATGGGAATATTGTTCTCTCTCCTTATATAACAGTGCCACCTAACATGTAAGGGATGTACGTGGGGTTTCATCTGTTCCATATTGGCCTAGATTCACATCAAGTAATCAGTATTTCTGTGGGAACATTCTGTATGGAAAATTAAGCTTAAAATTCTTCTAATTGATATTCTAATAGATAATAAATAATTGATAGCTGAAATATGCACTATATGTGCATCACACAAAGGGATTAGACGTCAACTCACCATCACTTTCCTTCTAGTTTGAGTATTCCACTGCAATCTCACTCATCTGGACCAGACCATCACCATTTCCATCAGTCCACCGCAGCATCAGCATATGCAGACCGCTGTGAAGTGCCCATTTACTGGGATCTCCAATGTACACAGACCCTGCATAGGTACCTCGCCAGCCGTAGCCCCATACTAACATTACATTTCTGGAATTGTGTTCCGCCAAATATACAATGCACACATCTTCGCCTGGATAATCATTGAGGTTCAGCGTAATAGTGTACCCATCTGCTATAATTTCAAACACTGGGGGAGTAGCAGCAGGAAGGTAATTCCAGGTAATACCAAAGTATCCATCAAATTCATCAGCAATAGGATTAATCCCAGGTCCGCCCACTGGGATCAAATTGCCAGTATCATGTTCTGTTGCAGTTAAAATGATATCAGTTCTTCCTTCTGGATTATTGACCACACCGCCATCAGCTAGCCCGTAGGATACTTTTGCAGAACCTAATACATCTGTGCAGTATGCATTATCACCCGCCACCAAGAACGTATTACTGGGAAAGAGTAATGCCAGATTTTCGAAAGTGACACTCTGTGAACTGACCACATGGAGTGCAGTACAGGAGATGATGCAGAACACCAAGAGTGCTTTTATTTTCACCATGTATCCTATATCACCTCTGTCTTTTTAAGGTTTCTCCTTTTTGAAGATTACAGGGTTGCAGAACGTGCTAAAAATTGTTTTCAGGTTGCCTGCCAGGGTACCATGGAGATTTTGAGCTGCTGAATTCGAAAATTAATTCTTCAGCAGACACAAAAAAATGTCAGCACATGAAAAACGACCTGTTCTGAGAGTAAGAAATCTCAATTTTGTCCACGTATAGATTTCGGTCTTCTGGAGGGTCCCAGTAATCGTTGGTAAAGGCTATTCCCACTTCGTGGATTCCCTTTTCCACATAGATATCCACCTCATAGACACCGGTGGATCTCACCTCCACAATCCCTAATGATTTTCGGTCAATTAAAACAGCCACTAACGCACCTTCACCATTCACAATGTCTGCCCAGCCGTAGATTCTTATTGTATATTCGCCAGAATTCAAAAAATTGATGGTCGTTCCTATATACCCTTGTGTGTAAAACGCGTAATAATGGCCTTCTTTAGACCCCAGGTGTACTTCTTCAATGTCCATGGTTTCAGCCTGAATAGTCACTCCTGATGTAATGGGAATACCCAGATTGGTTAACAATGCAGAGACAATTCGAGCAGATTTCACTAGGTCATACTCCCACTGGAGCATGTCAATGATGAACCCCCCCTTTCCGTACTCATATGTGAGGAGAACACAGGGGGCTGTCAAGGGAACTCCCCTTCCAGTGTCAGAAATGTGGTACGTTGTAATCTCTGGCAGCAGGGGGATGGACCATCGCTGTCTTTCTCCAGTCCAGTAGAATTCCTGGTTACTCAGTCCCCGGGTGAGTTCGTTGTCTTGTAGGAGAATTGGCAGGTCCTCGTACGTTACTCGTTCGAATTCTACATCTATTAATGCTTTTACCTGTTCTGGTTCCCATCCGTGCAGCCATGCAATCCCCCCATCAACCACAAAGGAGTGCAAATCTTTAGCATTGACAGGCTCATTTACGAAGAGGACATCGAATTCGTTGAAATCTTCAGCTTTTTCGTACTCTGCCCCCAGAGAATTTAGCATTTCACTGTCTTTGATGACTCCCAGCTTCTTTTGAGACCATGTGGTGTTCAGTGCATAGGTTAAAATTTCCTCAAACAGGATGTGGGTTGCAGGTTCTGTATTGTATTTTTCTGTGAGCAACATCTGACAGAATATCACTTTCCCCTTTTCACAGCAGTGTTCCAGTAAACAGGTGTATTCCAGACCTCCACTCCCTCCACTATCTATTAATGGTGTGTAATTCCCGCTGCCTGGCTTGCTGATATCGTACTTTGAAACTATATTGTCGTGTTGCCAGAAGCGCAGATCACTCTCTTTTAGATCAAAAAGGGGAGTTCTCTCAAAGGTGATGCTTGAACAATGATCAGTCAGATTCAATCCAAGGGGGGTTAATATTTTCTGTTCGAAACAGAAGACATTTCCCTGGAAATTGTACAAGGACTCTCCCACAGTGAGAACTTCTGTTTCTTTGAGAGCATGATACCCGATAATTAAGAGATCGTAGTCTGAAGACACAAAAAACGTGTTCACCAGTGTATAACCAATTCCATTTTCGTCTAGAATTTTCTTGGTTTCTCCAACAGGATCATACAACGCTATATTACCTCGAAGGGTGAATTTCTCTCTGGGGAAGGCCTCATACATTTTCTTGATTTCAAATACCTGTGAATCATACAATATAGAAACTGTAAATTCAAAAGATTCCCTTTTTTCAACATGCGGAGCTGCAAAGTCAATTTCTAATTCAGCGTGCTCTGCAGGTCCAAGAACTAATGAGTGTTCACCAGACTGTGACCCTGAAGACCACGCTACTGCTACCTCCTGTTTTTCTGAGGTACCATTACAGATGATTAACGTTCTTTTTATGTGTTGACCAGAAAAGAAATGAGTGGTATACTCCTTTATGAACCCAAAAAATGGATTGAACACTTTTTTTAATGTTTCAGATAACGGTGTGGGATATTCTCCACCCTCTAAAACGTTCCAGGGGCAATACCCATTCACTCCCTGAGATCTGAACGCCTCAATGTACATTTTCCATGCTTCAGCTTTTGCCTTCTTCCTGTACAATTCATGGTCAGTGAAGGCTTCATCTCCGTAAAATATTGTGTGGGGGTGAGGGGACAGAGGAGGAATCCATAAAAATTCTCCAATGTATAATGGTTTTTTTCTGTCCCACAGAAATTCTGTCTGAGGATAGGAATCTATTATCACTGGAGTATTCAAAAAATAAGCTTCATTTGGGAATACAGTCCATTCAGGGTACTCGTGAGGGTAATGTAAATTGATAATATCTGCATTTGGCAGATCAAAATCTCCTTCATACATGATGGGTCTGGAGGGATCTAATTGTTTTATGATATCACCAAGATGTATCAACTCAGATGTGCATCTTTCTTCGTGATAACCTCCACACAGCAAAATTTCGTTTTCCACACTCCAGATGACCAGAGAGGGATGGTTCCTGTCTCTCTTCACTAACGTTTTTACGTGTTCTTGCGCATTAATCCAGAATTCATCTGATGCTAAATCATACTGATTAGATAGACACCACAAGGCAGATTCGTCAATGATTAAAACCCCCATTTCGTCGGCTAAATCCAAAAAGACTTCTGGATAAGGATTTGCATGTAATCGTAAGGCGTTTGAATTGACTGCCAGAACCCGGGTCAAGGTTTCTTCTGCATCTTTCTGGTGGTCACCTGTCCAGGGATCTCCCAGTAAGTGTTTTGATGAGCCTCTCACATTGATGGGTATTCCGTTCAAAAAGAATGATCCATCTTCCACCCAGAATTCTCTGAATCCAACCCTGGTAGTAATAGCATCAAGTATTTCTCCCTTTTCTTCGAGAGACGTTCTGATAACGTATAAATGAGGGTTCTCAGGACACCATAGCACAGGGTATTCCCATTTTTTGGTGAGGATAATTTTCTTTGTTTCTTCGGCTTTTACAGATGTGTGTGATTCTGGAAATGTAAATTCATTTACCACTTCATTTTTAATGATGAGCGTTCTATCTGTCTTGCCTTCGTTGGCAATGGTAATTTCTAATTCAATTTCTTTCTTTCTGTAAGAACATTTTACAAATACATCCTCAATGTACACAAAAGGGTAAATCTTGAGAGAAACAGACTGCCATATACCAAAGATATGGAATCCACTTCCTACTGGGTGCGTAATATTATTAGGTGTTCCCTCCAGCAAATCAGGATACGTTTCTTTTTTGAGAACTGCAGCCACATCTTCTACTCCTACGAGTAATTCATTGGTTTCTTTGATGTATTCAGTTATATCAATCTCAAAAGGGAGATACCCTCCGATGTGCTCTCCGACGAACTGGTTGTTGACATAAATGATGCACCTGAAATTGACACTATCAAAGGCTAGAACCACCTTTGGCGCTGTGATCCCGGAGAACCTGCACCTGTACCAGGCTCTGTGGAACCCTTCCCACACCAGAAGGTGATGGGGGACCTGTATTTGCTTCCAGGCTCTGGTTTTGGTCTGGGCTATATCGAGGTCCTCCTTTACCGTGAGGAGTTCCCATTCTCCATCCAGAGAAATAGTTTCTCTTTCTGAAGATACAATCTTGATGTGAGGTTCAGAAGAAGGTTGACTAGTGCAGCAGCTTATGAGGAGCACGCTTACAATGAATATGGTTGATTTTGACATGGATGAGGGTTGTTCCCAGAGTATAAATGCTTTTGGAGGAATCAATGCAGAAGTGCTTCGAAAAAAACATTTCTATGCTCTCTCATCTACTTTCTCTCCAACATTTCCATTCTTGCTTCTTCGATCTGTGCTTCACCAATTTCTATAGGCACTGATTTGTAGTATTTCGGAATTGCCAACCTTCTCATGGGGATTTTCATTGTGACTCCTTCTTTCAAATCGATTTTCTGTAAGGGTCTGAAAACCCCATTTTCATAGATAACCTCTTTTACTTTCCCCAAGATTCCAAGTTTTCTAAAATGGTGTCTGAAGATGATTACACGATTACATATTCTATCTGTAGTTGGATTTCTATGGTTCTTAGGTCCTTCCTCAGCTTAGCTGATCTATCTGAAAGTCTGCCCATCTTCATTCTAATGTCTGGGAAACGTTTTCAAGACCCAGTGCATCAAGGCTTTCTCTTGTCTGTCTCCCGGTTTTTTCCCATCCATGCAGTTGATAGTACCTGTCAAGCATAGCATTCCACCGGTCTCTGTGAAGTCGTTCTCCTTTGAGGGGCCCTGATGGAATTGGCTCATCAAAGAATCTGTCAGGAGGGCAATCATCTTTTCGTGTGAATCCAGCATGGAAGGTATTGAATGCTTTTTCAACATTAATTATCCGTTCTCCAGTAGTGATAAGATCGTTCTTACTCATTGGGACTCCTGATGCACTGCTCAGTAATTGTGCAAAATCTCCAAAATCCAATAATTGAGGGTCTTCCCAGTCACTGATAAAAAGGCAGACTCCTAGTGAATTGACTACTGCATGGAGTCGTTCATAATAAATGACGAGATCTGCTTTTCCGTCATATGAGCGGGGATCTCCTGCAGACGGAATACCCCATTTTTTCAAGCCTGTTTC
>Ga0209635_10002475_pt1 | contig 14160 bp, 8 predicted proteins | sample DeeMarSWOR230_32_FD_187463 | JGI IMG/M metagenome (GOLD analysis project Ga0209635, IMG submission 187463) | Marine sediment microbial communities from White Oak River estuary, North Carolina - WOR-2-30_32 (SPAdes) (version 2) | ecosystem: Environmental > Aquatic > Marine > Intertidal zone >... | reverse complement strand
GCCTCTTTTTGTGACCACAGTCCTAAATGCTAACATGGCGGCTTTGGGATTCTTAGATGGCCTGGGCGAAGCTCTTGTCTCCTTTTCCCAGGCTGGTTCTGGTTACTTATCGGATAGACTAAAAAAACGCAAAATATTCATCTGGATAGGCTATCTCTTTGGCTCTCTTTCCCGTCTTGGGTATGGGATTTCTTCTGTATGGCCCCACTTGATACCCTTCAGGATGATGGACCGCTTGGGAAAAATTCGCAGTGCCCCCCGGGATGCTACAGTGGCAGATGTTTCCACCGATGAAACCAGAGGCAAAAATTTTGGCATCTTGAGAACCATGGATCATCTTGGAGCCGTGGTGGGCATACTCATCTGCATCGGTCTGGTCAGGGTCCTGGAAATCAGAATTCTTTTCGCCCTGGCAGCCTTCCCCTCTCTTGTAAGCGCACTCCTTATTATCCAATTCATTAAGGAGAAAAGACCTGATCAGATCAAATCCCGTAAGGGAATCTTGTTCAAGGACCTCAGTCAAAACTTTAGACTCTTCCTCCTCCTGAGTTCTCTATTTGCCTTGGGAGCATTCAGCTACTCCTTCCTGCTCATGTATGCCTACAGATTCGGATTCAATCCAACCTTCGTTCCTGTTCTTTATCTTATCTTTACAATTTCATCATCATTTTTCTCTTATCCCTCCGGCAAGCTATCAGACAAAATCGGTAGAAAGCCTGTGTTGATGCTTTCTTTCTTGCTTTGGGCGGGCGTTTGCGTTAGCTTCCTTGCTTTCCGAAACCATCTGATTATCATCTTGACTTTTGTTTTGTACGGGATGCATAAAGGAGCACTCGAGCCAGTGCAAAAAACACTGGTCAGTGAGTTGGCTCCTTCTGAATTCAGGGCAAGCTGTTTGGGCGGCTTTCAGATGGTCGTAGGTCTGTGCGCTCTACCTGCTTCTCTTATAGCAGGAGCACTCTGGGAAATCCTTGGAATGCTTGCTCCCTTTTATCTCTCGTTAGCTCTTGCTCTGATTGCCTGCATTTTGCTCGTCTTCGTAAGGGAGCGTTGAGCGGAGAGGACTCGATCGAATCTTTTTATTCTTCTTCAGCCTTGACGCGGCCTTCTTTGACAGCATCGTCAATGATTTTTTGCTGGAGCTGAAAAGGGACCTCCTCGTACCGGGAAAATTCCATCATGAATGAGCCTCGGCCTCCGGTTATGGAGGTGAGGGTGGGCTCAAAATCCAACATTTCGGCCATAGGAACCTGGGCTTTGATGATGCGCAGGGAACCCTTTTGCTCCATCCCTTGAACCTTTCCTCTGCGTCCATTAAGGTTTCCCATAATATCGCCCATATAGGTCTCTGGCGTGTACACCTCGATATTCATGATGGGCTCCAGAATCGTAGGTTTGGCTTCTTTCATTGCTTTTTTAAATGCCATGGATGCAGCAACCTTAAAGGCAATGTCCGAGGAATCAACCTCATGGTAGGAACCATCGTACAGTATGACCTTGAAATCCACTACGGGATACCCTGAAATCACCCCTTTTTTTCGCGCTTCCTGGATGCCTTTCTCTATAGATGGGATGAAATTCTTGGGAATTGCTCCTCCAAAAATCTTGTCCTCGAATTCAAAATCTTCTCCTCTGGAAAGAGGTTCCATCTTTATCTTAACATCGCCATACTGGCCACGACCTCCAGTCTGTTTCTTATACTTACCCTGGACATCAGATTTACCCTTGATGGTCTCTTTGTATGGGATCTTTGGAGGTTTGAGGTCCACATTGACATTGAATCTTTTTTTCAAGCGATCGGTGACGATTTCCACATGGAGCTGCCCATTCCCAGAAATGATCAACTCATTTGTTTCTGGATCTCTTTCAATTCTTGCTGTGGGATCTTCTTCAGTTATGCGATGAACAGCCTGGGAAATCCGATCTTCATCCGCTCTCGTCTTGGGCTTGATGGCGAAGGAAATCGATGGCTCTGGAAATTTGATGGACCGAAATCTTATGGATGAACCCTTGGCACACAAAGTGTCGCCCGTGGATGTTTCCTTTAACTTTGCTGTCGCTACGATATCTCCGGCTTTAGCTTGTCCAGCCGGAATCTGCTCCTTACCCTGGAGGAAGAACAGCCCACCGAGCTTTTCCGATGCCTCCCTAGTGCAATTGTTTACGCTCGCATCAGGATTCACTTTGCCAGAAAAAATTCGCATCAGCGATATTCTTCCCGTATAGGGGTCCGAAATCGTCTTGAAGACCAAGGAAGAAAAGGGATGATCTAATGAGGTTTTAACCGATCCCTCTGCCCCCTTTAATTCCTCTATTTGGAGAGGATTAGGTAGATAATCTATGACGCCTTCAATAATCGGCTGTGCACCGATGTTCAACAATGCCGAAGAGACGAATATAGGGAAAAACTGCTGGCTGGCAATGCTCTTCCTGAGTCCTTCCTTGAGTTCCAGGGGGGAGAGTTCTCCTTTTTCAAAGTAAATCTCCATTAGCTGTTCATCATTCTCAGCGACCATTTCTATCAACTCTTGAATTTTGCTTTCCACTGTATTCTTCAATTCATCGGGAATTTCCTCTTTTCTAAATTTTCCACTTTCATCTTTCTCGTAAATATAGGCCTCCTTTCCCACCAGATCCACAAAGCCTTCAAAATTCTTTTCCTCACCAATCGGAAGCTGTACGGGCACAGCTTGGCGTCCGAAAAAATTATGAATGGACCGTACGGTCCGCTCATAATGAGCGTTTTCTCGGTCAAGTTTATTGATCACGAACATTCGAGGGAGTTCAAGTTCCTCGAGCATTTCCCAAACTTTCTCTGTCCCTACCTCAACACCAGCTACACCGCACACGACGACAACCCCGGAATCCACAGCTCTGAGGCTTGCCCTCGTATCCCAAAGAAAATTCATGTATCCTGGACAATCCACAAGGTTTATCTTGTGGTCTTTCCATTCCAAATGACACACCGCTGAATTGATGGAGATTTGTCGTTCGATCTCATCTGGATCATAATCTGTAATGGTGTTTCCCTTCTCGGTCTTGGTCAATCTTGTGGTTGCCCCAGCGTCGAACAAGATAGCAGATGTCAGCGATGTCTTTCCACTGGAACCGTGGCCGACAATTGCTGTGTTTCGTATCTTTTCAGGAGCGTAGTCTTTCATGATAAATCCTCCATCTATTGGCAAGATTTGATTTTTCGTGGAATCTAAAGCCAAATTCGCTTGAAATTCAGCAACGCCTATAATACAACAAATTTCCCTCCCTTCTCAAGATAATTTTATGGCTGGATTTTATTCAAAAATGTCTCCAAATCCTCTGGGAGAGGAGAGGAGTATTCGACCCTCTCACCTGTCTGAGGATGATCAAAGATTATCTTATAGGCATGAAGAAAAAGCCGGGGGCAGCGAATTTTGGACCTTTTTTGACCATAGCGTATATCCCCCACCAGAGGATGACCTGAAGCTGCCAGGTGAACCCTAATCTGATGCGTCCTTCCTGTGATCGGATTGATATCCAAAAGGGTGAATCCATCGTACCTCTTCAAGACTTTATACAAGGTTTCAGCCGGACGTGGTTTTTTTGTCTTTATAGACATTCTTTCGCCGTATCTGCTATGGCGACCTAATGCCCAACTGAAGCTGCCTTCCTCCCGGGATATGTTTCCCCAAACAAGCCCCAAGTATCTTTTCCCGACTTTTCTCTGTTTAAACTGTCTCTGCAGCTCAGTAAAGGCTCTTTCAGATTTTGCTACAATTATCAATCCTGAGGTTTCCTTGTCCAGGCGATGAACGATGCCAGGTCTTTCTTTTGGCCCTATTTCTCGAATACCAGGGGAATGATACAGAAGGGCATTCACTAAAGTTTTCTGTTTCCTTCCTGCTCCGGGATGAACAACCAGGCCTGAAGGTTTATTTATAACAATCATATGAACATCTTCATGGATAATATTGAGCAGAATATTTTCGGGCAAGATTGATTCTTCACGAGGAAGTTCGTATTCGAATGAGATGAGATCTCCTTCTTTTAATCGATAACTCGATTTTCTTGGCTTTTCTCTGATTATAGCCCTATTCCGCTCGATCAATTTTTGAAGCTGTGAACGGGTTATCTCTTTGATCTTTTCGGAAAGAAAAACATCCAGCCGTCGATCGATATCATAAGAATGAACCAGGAATGTTTTTTTAGGCAACTTTTCTTTTTCTGAGGACGAAATACAGCCCAAGTCCTGCAATAATCCCAAGGATGCAAAAAAGCTGAGGGAAGGAAAGACTGGTATATGGTGATGAACTCTGGATCAAAAATGCCTTATCCGGATGATCTCCGCGGTAAAACTCCACGAAATAACGGATGACAGAGTAATTGATGATGTAGAGGGAAAAAACCTGACCATCGAATGTCTTCTTCCGCAAAATAAAAAAGAGAACCAAGAAATTCGTGAAATTGAGAACGGCTTCATAGAGCTGCGTAGGGTGAAGGAGTGACTGGAGAGGAATTCCTGTGAGATTGTGAGCATAATCACTGTGGAAAACAACGCCCCAGGGGACATCGCATTCTCGGCCATAACAACATCCTGCACTGAAACATCCAATCCGACCAAATCCATGCCCCAGAGCCAATGCTGGCCCGGCCAAGTCCCCGACTTTCCAAGTGGGAATCCGGTGTTTCCTCAAATACCAAAGAGCAAAAATAATCCCAAAGGCCAGCCCGCCTTGAAAGACTCCTCCTGTCCGAGCGAAGCTAACCAGCTCGGAGGGATACTCCATGTAATAAGAAAAATTTCCGACAAAGAGAACGAGTTTAGCTCCTATCAGTGAGACGATTATGGTGTAAAAGGCCATATCTAAAATCTTCGATGCCTCAAGAGCCTGTTTTTTGGCCCGGACGTACACAAACCACAAGGCAAAAGCCACACCAACCGCCATCATGAAGCCATAGGTGTGAATGCTTAAGGGTCCAATCTTAATCAGGATGGGGAACATGTCGAACTCCTCTTGAAAAGGAATAAAAAGACCAGGAGCAAAGCTCCGACCGTGATACAGGAATCAGCCATATTAAAGGAGGGCCAGTGCCAGCCTTTCACGCTAAAATCCAAAAAATCAATCACCGATCCCCTTATAACGCGGTCGATCAGATTGCCCAGGGCACCTGCTAATATGAGAGACAGGGCTAGAGTGAGAAATTTTTCTCTAGGTGGAGTTTTGAAAAAATAAAAAACAACCAATCCCAGCGCAGCAAATGAAGCCAATGTTAATAGGATGAATACCCATGTGTTAGCTGATTGGGAAAAGAAGCCGAAAATCGCCCCTTTGTTCCTGACATGGACCAAATGGAAGAAATTCGGAATGACCTCTATGCTCGAATTGAGAGCGATATTTCCGGCTATAAGGGCTTTGCTGATTTGATCCAGAATGAGAAGGGCCGCTATCAATATGAAAGAGAAGACTCTTTTTTTCATGATTCTATCTGGCTCACAACTTCTTCACAACGTTTGCAGAACTGCGGATAGGTTGAACTCTGACCGATGTAAGCCGAAAAGTTCCAGCATCTGATACATTTCTTTCCAGGAGCTTTCGAGACAGCAGCCTTTAGTTCAGGATCAGAATGAATATGGAGAACGATCTCAGAAATAATGAACATCGATGGAAGCAGAGCTTCATATTTTTTTAAAAGGGCCTCTTGGTCTGCAGGGACTTTTAATACCACGCTTGCTTCAAGAGAATTTCCGATCACCTTGTTCTCTCGTGCCAATTCAAGCTCCTTCAAAACCTTTTCTCGAATGAGAACAAGATTTTCTATTTCTTTGAAGATCTCGGATTCAATCCATTTCTCTCCTAAGGAAGGGAACAATTCAAGATGGACGGATTCTTCCTTCACTTTGAATCCAGGCATGACATTCCAGGCCTCTTCAGTGGTAAAGGGCAGGATAGGAGCCATTAAGATCAAGTTTGTCCGGATCAGCTCAAATAGAGCGGTTTGAGCAGACCTCCGAAGTAATGATTTTTTACCTGAACAGTAGAGCCTGTCCTTCAGCACATCGAGATAAAAGGAACTCAAATCAACGGTAACAAAATTATAGATGGTGTGGAAAATAACGTGGTATTCAAATTTCTCATAAGATTTCAGAATCCTCTGCCCCATCCGCACGGATTTTTCGAGGATCCATCTGTCTAAAAGCTCCATTTCCTCTTTAGGGATCCTTTCTGTTTCAGGATCAAAATCATGAAGGTTGCCCAAGATGAATCTCCAAGTGTTTCTAATTTTTCTGTAAGCTTCTACTATACGGCTTACGGTCTCGCCGCCGAATCGGGCATCTTCTTTGTAGTTGAGCATAGCAACCCAGAGTCTCAAGATCTCGGCTCCGTTCTGATTGATAACTTCCTCAGGGTCCACGAAATTTCCCAACGATTTTGACATGCCTCTGCCCAGCTCATCAAGGACAAAACCATGAGTGATACACGTCTTATAAGGAGAAGCTCCTTTGGCTCCTACTCCGATAATGAGTGAACTGTTGAACCAGCCTCTGTACTGATCATGACCCTCGATATAGATGTCGGCCGGCCACGGAAGATCTACTCGCTTCCCTAAAACATTGTGACTTGCACCTGATTCAAACCATACATCCAGGATGTTGTTCTCTTTGTTGAACCGAGAAGAGCCACAATCAGGGCAACTCGTATCAGGAGGTAAAAGCTCCTTGGTTTCTTTGGTAAACCAGGCATTCGCGCCCTCTGTGGAAAAAATATCCGCGATCCTGAGGGTTGTCTGTTCGTTGGCGAGAATATACCCACAATCGTGGCAATAGAAAGCAGGAATGGGGACACCCCAGGACCTCTGACGGGAAATACACCAGTCAGGTCTGGCTTCAACCATGTTGGCAATCCTCTCTTCTCCCCAATGAGGAATCCAATCGATGTTTTTAATCTCCTCCAGCGCCCTTTTTCTTAGATCACTCTCATCCATAGAAATAAACCATTGGGCCGTGGCTCTAAAAATCACAGGATTTTTGCAGCGCCAACAGTGGGGATAGGAATGAACAATCTTGTCTTCCTTTAAAAGGGATTTGTCTTTGGTCATGTCTTCATTGATGATTTTGTTAGATTCGAAGACATTCATGCCTGCATATTTCTTCACCTGTGGAGTAAAATTCCCCTCATTATCCACAGGTGTATAAATGTCAAGATTGTATTTCATCCCAGTGAGGTAGTCTTCGTGTCCATGCCCTGGAGCCGTGTGGACACATCCTGTTCCCTGGTCGAGCGTGACATAGTCAGCAAGGACAAAAATCGATTCCCTATCAATAAATGGATGTTTTGCCTTGAGCCCTTCGACTTCTTTTCCCAAAAATGTCACCAGTTCCTTTGTCTGGTTGAATCCTAATTCTTCAGCTAGAACAGGAACCAATCGTTTGGCAGCTATATACACCTCTCCGTCCGATTCGAAGGCCGAATATTCAAATTCAGGATGAAAGGCGATGGCCAGATTGGCAGGTAAAGTCCAAGGAGTTGTTGTCCAGATGAGCACAAATACCTTTTTCCCCTTGAGGACAAGGAATTTCTCTGAAAGGTCAGAAATCAGCGGAAATTTTACGTAAATGGAGGGAGATTCACGATCTTTATACTCGATTTCAGCTTCAGCCAGAGCTGTTCGACAGTGTGCACACCAATGGACAGGCTTTTTTCCCTTATAGATATTTCCCGAAGCGAAAAAGGCTGCAAGATGGCGAAGGACCTCGGCTTCGTAACCAGGATGCATTGTGAGATATGGATTCTGCCATTCCCCAAAGACCCCGAGTCTTTTAAACTGTCCCCTTTGGATATCCACAAATTTCAAGGCATATCTCTTGCATTCTTCTCTGAAATCTATAGTGGACATTTCGGCTTTCTTCTTCCCCAGAAGTTGATCCACCTTGATCTCAATAGGAAGACCGTGACAATCCCATCCGGGGAGGTATGGGGCATGGAATCCTTGCATGGTTTTTGTTTTGATAATGAAATCCTTCAAAATCTTGTTCAAGGCCGTGCCCAGATGAATCCGTCCATTGGCATAGGGAGGCCCATCATGAAGCACAAATGAGGGGCTATCCTGCCTTTTATTCTGAATTTTATGGTAGAGTTTTATTTCCTCCCAGTGCTTTATAACCTCAGGCTCTTTTTGAGCGAGTTTCGCCTTCATGGAAAAAGACGTCTGTGGAAGATTCAGCGTTTCCTTGATTTTATCGCTTTCGACCATTCATCTCTCCAATTTTCACATTCTTTTTGTTATTATAGAGGAAGCCTGTTGAAAGTCAATAAAGGGGGGAGACCACCAGAATTAAGCATAAGCCTAAGCATTCTGCAATAATTCAGGGATGCACGGATTATTGTGAACGATCGAGGCTAATTGATCAAAGTCATTAATGCCTGATCCCTTTAACGTAATGGGAGCCGCGGCTAACCGGATTTCCGAGGGCGGCGTAAGTGATCAACAAGGCAACCTGAATGCCATGCTTGAGACTGACGACTTTTTGGTCCATTCTGGCCTCCCTGTAAAACTTCTCAATTCTATGACGCAGATAATCCAAATCAGCCCGTGCACGATCTAGGCGCTTTTTTGTCCGAATGATTCCCGCATAATTCCACATAGTGGATCGGATAGAAATCCAATCTTGGTTGATAAGGGCAGGATCGATCTCTTCTTCTTTTTCTGGATAATACCACTCATGAATGTCAGATGGTTCACAATCGACATTCGGATCAAAGTGGGAGGCAATATGCTTGGCTGCACGGGTTCCCCATACCAATCCCTCTAAGAGAGAAGTAGAAGCCAAACGGTTGGCGCCATGAACACCTGTACAAGCCACTTCCCCCACTGCATAGAGACCTTTCAGTGAAGTTCTCCCCCAACCATCCACGAGTACTCCTCCACAGCAGTAATGTGCCGCTGGAACTACAGGAATAGGCTTACTAGTAATATCGATTCCGAATTGGAGGCATGTTTTATGAATATTGGGAAACCGTTTTTTTATATCGATTTTGGCATATGAGGCGAGATCGAGGTACACATAATTCGAGTTGGAGTTGGTCATCTCCTCGTAGATGGCACGGGTAACCTCATCCCGAGGGGCCAACTCTCTTTTCTCATGATAATTTTCCATAAAGGTCTCCCCGTCCTTTGTTTTAAGACGGGCTCCTTCTCCCCTGACGGTCTCAGAAATCAAAAATCCTTCTGCATCCCTATGAAAAAGCGAGGTGGGGTGAAACTGAATGTACTCCATGTTGACAATTCTGGCACCGGCCCGATAAGCCATTGCATAGCCATCTCCGATAGCACCCATAGGATTGGATGTGTATAAATAGACAGCCCCACAGCCTCCGGTCGAAAGGATGGTATACGTTGCAAGAATGATCTTCACCCTGTTGGTCTTGTTATCCAACACATAAACTCCGATACAGCGCGGGTCTCTATAAAAAGCCGTTGGATTTTTTGAGTGATGAGGAACAGTGAGCAAATCTACTGCTGTATGACCAGACAGAAGCTTTACATTGGAATAATTTTTCAGGGAAGCGATGAATCTTTCTTCGATGGTTTTTCCAGTTGTATCCTTGATGTGTAAGATGCGTCTCCGCGAGTGACCTGCTTCCTGAGCATAATCCAGAGAATCGGGAGAGCTTCGCGTGAAAGGTATCTTCAGCTCCTTGATCAAGATACGGTCCACATACTTCTTCCCTTCAGTGGCCAATATGCCTACGGCATCAGGATTGTTTATCCCATCTCCAGTTTGAATGATGTCGTCCTTTAAAAGCTCAGGATAGTCATCGTGTCCGAGTGAAACTATCCCCCCCTGGGCATAATAGGTGTTTGACTCTTCTAACTGGGCGTTCTTTGTGATGACAGCAACCTTCAATCCGCTCTTCGCTGCTTCCAAGGCAGCACTCGCCCCAGCGATTCCACAGCCGATAACTAAGATATCAGTCTTAAGTGCTCTTTCTTCGTCCATCTTCCCTCAATCCAGAAACTCCATGCTGATGTCCAAGGACTTATAGGAGTGCGTCAAGGCTCCCACAGAGATAAAATCGACACCAATTTGAGCGATCTTTTTTGCTTTGGAGAGAGTAACATTTCCTGAGACCTCAATCGGCACTCTTCCCCTGACCCAATCCACAGCTTCTTTCACCTTATTTAGAGGCATATTATCCAGCATGATGATATCTGTGCCATATTTTAAAGCTTCTTTTACCTCCTGCAGGCTGGTTGCCTCGACTTCGATTTTTGTTCCCGGTTTAGTCTTTTTTTTTGCCAACCGCACAGCCACTGAGATACTCCCAACGATCTTAATATGATTGTCCTTTATCATGACCATTTCTGATAGGTCGAGACGGTGGTTTTCTCCCCCTCCCATCTTCACCGCGTACTTCTCCAGATGTCTCAGTCCAGGAGTGGTTTTTCGAGTATCCAGCACTTTTGTCTTCGTATTTTTTAAAACCTGAGCAAACTTGCTTGTCTCAGTTGCAATACCAGACAATCTCTGTAGAAAATTCAATGCCGTGCGTTCTCCCTTTAGAAGTGAGACAGAGGGGCCTTTCAGAACCGCCAATCGATCTCCCCTTTTAATTCCTGTTCCGTCTTTTTGATGAATCTCAAAAGAAATGGATGGGTCGATCTTCTTAAAGACTCTTTCTGCCACATGAATCCCGGCTAAGACTCCATCCTCTTTAGCTAAAATTATAGCTCGCGATTGAGATTTTGGGGGAATGATATTCTCGGATGTGATATCACCCTTCGGCAGATCCTCTTTAAGGGCCGCATCGACTAGGGTATCTAGATTTTTCCTCCACATCAGAGCCAATTATATTTTTTTCCTAAGCCTCAGTCAAACAGCACTTTGATCATGTAAGCGTTTCCAAATCCGTGATGGCAAAAGAGCATTGGGGAATGCCCAAACCTGCATAACTGTTAAAGAAAATACTGTATCAAAAATAGTTGCAATATTGAGGAAGGTTGCTGAATCTAGCAGGATGCTAGAATTATCAGAAATGTTAGCGTAAGCTAGACATAGAAAGGGTTGGTTAAACAAAAAAGATCAGACGTTGGTATTATAGCATAAAATTGACTCTTCTCTCAGAAATTGTTATTCTTTTGCTGAACACATCAGAAGGGAAAAATGGGAATTAAATGCCCCAAATGTCAGTTTGACAATACATCTGATTCTAAATTCTGTAAGGAGTGTGGTACTCAACTACTCGCCGCCGAAGAAATTGCTGTAACTGAAACTATCGAAGCGCCCAAAGAAGAACTCACCCGAGGAACCACTTTAGCCAATAGATATGAAATTATTGAAGAATTAGGCAAAGGCGGAATGGGCAGGGTCTATCGGGTTGAGGATACAAAGCTGAAACAGGAAATTGCCCTCAAGCTTATAAAACCTGAAATTGCTAAGGATAAGAAGACTATCGAAAGATTTAGGAACGAGTTGAAGACAGCTCGTATGATTACCCATAAAAATGTTTGTCGTATGTTTGATTTGGGTGAGGTAGATGGGGCGCACTTCATCACTATGGAATATGTCCGTGGTGAGGATCTAAAGAGTATGATCAGGATGAGCGGACAATTAGGGGTAAAGACCGCGATCAATATCGCCAAGCAGGTTTGTGATGGATTAGCTGAGGCACACAGATTAGGAGTAGTGCATCGTGATCTCAAGTCCAGCAACATAATGATCGATAAAGAGGGAAATGTCCGAATTATGGATTTTGGAATTGCCCGCTTCTTAAGAACAAAAGGCATAACTGGTACAGGAACGATGATAGGGACGCCTGAGTACATGTCACCTGAGCAAGTAGAGGGAAAAGAGGTAGATCAGCGTTCGGATATCTATTCGTTAGGCGTGATTCTTTATGAGATGGTAAGCGGGAAAGTGCCATTTGAAGGAGAAACGCCTTTTAGCATTGCCTTGAAGCACAAGAACGAGATACCCAAAGAACCCAGAGAACACAATTCTCAAATTCATAAAGACCTTAGCGGTACAATATTAAAATGCCTAGAGAAAGATAAAGAACATAGGTATCAGAGTGCAGAAAAAGTATGCTCCGAGCTAATTAGGATCGAGAAGGGCATTCCAAGCACGGAGAGGATTCGACTTGAAAGGAAGCTTAAGCCAGAAGTTCAACTCAAGAGATTCAAACCTTTTATCGTCCCAGGAATCTTGCTTTTGGCTGCCATATTGATAATAGCTGGATATTTCATTTTAAGAGAAATTAGGCGAAAAGGAGTGCCTGAAAAAGAAGTATCCAAGTCAGGAATAATCGAGGGCATGCAATGGAAAAATTCTATTGCTGTCCTTCCATTCATAGATTTAAGCAGAGAAAAAGATCAGGAATATCTATGCGATGGTATGACTGATGACATCATAGGAAAACTCTCCAGAATAAAAGAATTGAGAGTCACTTCCAGGACATCAGTGATGCGCTATAAGAATACAAATAAAGACATTAAAGACATAGGTAAAGAGTTGGGAGTGGCTACAATTCTAGAAGGAAGCATCCAAAGAGAAAAAGACAACATCCGGGTGAATGCTCAATTGATTAATGTCGATAGCGGTTTCCATCTTTGGTCCGAGAATTATGATCGAAAACTGGAGAGTGTCTTTGATATTCAGGACGATGTATCAAAAGATATCGCTGAGGCATTAAAGATTCAATTAACAGAATCGGACAGCGAACAACTCAGCAAAGTTCCTACCGAGAGTATTGACGCTTACGAGTATTATATTAAAGGCAGGTCGCTTTTTTACATGTATGATAAATCCAAAAATGCCCAGGCTATAGAGATGTTTAACAAGGCGTTGAATCATGATTCTTCATTCTCTTTGGCATATTCTGGTCTCTCAAAATGTTATTCAGTCCAAAGACAGTTATGGGATACTAATGACGAATTGTATGTCCTGGCAGAAAATGCTGCAAAAAAAGCCATAGAGCTGGACAATCGTTCAGCAGAAGCTCATTTTGCGCTAGGATATGTCTATGAGACAAAAAATGCGTATCAGGAAATGGAGAAAGAAATGAGGGAGGTGCTCAAGTTGAATCCAAACCATCTCCATGCCCACGATAGTATAGGAGACGTATTAAACGCGAGAGGAGAACTCGAGGAGGCTTTGCGTGAGTATAGGCTGGCATTGATGATTGATCCAGTGTTTTTACCTTCTCTTTGGAACACTTCTATGGTGAGAATAAAACAAGGTCAATACCGGACAGCCAAAGAGATTTTGTTGAAAGCACAAGAAATCCAGGAAAGAAATGCCGTAACGATGAGATTTATGGGCACATTATATATGCATCAGCGAGATTATGAGAACGCTGTTGAAAGACTCGAGCAGGTAGTGAAATTGAATCCTTTGGATCTCAGAGCTCATGTTCTCCTTGGTCTTTCATATGCTTTCATTTCTAGATACAAAGATGCTAAAAAACAAGCAAATATTATTGGTGAGAGAGTCTCCTTACCTAATGAGCAAAACGCTCCTTTTCTATATTTGTTAGGGCGAGTTTCTATCGAACAGAACAACTGGAAAGATGCCTTGGAGTATTTCAAAAAAGCCTTAAAAACAAAAGAAATACAACATGTTATTTCGCATCAAGATGTTCAGGGTGCGATTGCTGAGACTTATTTCCGGCAAGGAAAGTTTTCTATTGCGTTGCGAGAATATAACAAGATAAACGATATCCCGACAGGTAGGCATCAAGTTGACTATTTATGGGCAAAACGACACTATATGCTCGCAAAAGCTTATGAGAAAATGAATAACAAAGCAATCGCAAAAAAAGAATACCAGAAATTCCTCTTCCTCTGGAAGGACGCTGATCCAGGCATAGCTGAGGTTGAAGATGCCGAGAAGAGGCTGGCTGAGCTGAAGAATCTGTAAATCTCTATAATTTTTACCTACCCATTCTTAAAAAAGCCCCCCTTTTCCACTTTATCTGTGCATAAGCTTGTTGATAAATAGAGATTTTCTTTATTAATGAATTGAGCTAATTACAATTCTGACGAATTGCACAATTTCTGGACACATTTAACTGCCGGCTGTTGTCAGCAAAAAGGGGGGGTTGATGATGGGAACCAAATTTGGTGGGAGCTCTCTCCAGCCAGGGAGAAGGGAGTCGCGTGTGTTGTGGCATATAACCGGGAAAT
>Ga0209635_10002473_pt1 | contig 14165 bp, 12 predicted proteins | sample DeeMarSWOR230_32_FD_187463 | JGI IMG/M metagenome (GOLD analysis project Ga0209635, IMG submission 187463) | Marine sediment microbial communities from White Oak River estuary, North Carolina - WOR-2-30_32 (SPAdes) (version 2) | ecosystem: Environmental > Aquatic > Marine > Intertidal zone >... | reverse complement strand
GCGATTCCTTCTAAGAAACTGCCGGCCTAAGCTCGGGGTTTTGAATGAGTTCTTGTCGCAGGAGTTACCCTCTACACCGCCCCGGGCAGGGCGAGAGGGAGTTTCTTCCGCGTGTAACGCACACCGTACCTCAGTGTGCGACCCCTGCTAACTGCATTCGATACCCACCACTCCACCCCAAAACTATCGAATTGCGATAGAAATCTATTGGCAGAGATTTAGCCTCACATAGGCAAAGACTTTACAGGTTGGATCTTATCGATTGGCGATTGAAATAGAGGATGGTCAGCCCTGGGTCCAAACTATCTAATTCATCTTGAAACATTTACCTTGGCCAAAACGAAAAGACAACCCTTTCCGGCAAGCTAATCCTTGTTGATTATCCCCTTCTCCATTAGTAGTTCGATCAATGCCTCAATCCCAAGTTGGGGACGGTGATTTCTTGAACAGCGTTCCATGAGGCCTTAGAATTCGTAGAGAGAACAAGCAAGTAATATCCACTAGATTAATTCTCATCCTATTTAGAGACGTGAAATAATAATTTTCGCTATATCACGCAATTGCTCTTGGTTCAGAAAGGGCTTACCTCCGGCCTTTAGATTAAAGAAACTCGAGAGGGAGAACGCCTGCTTCCCCTCACAAAAAACGAGAATATAACGATATTTCCCAATACTGGGCCCCTCAAACGCCTCATCTCCAAGGTTGGATACTGAAGCATGGAAAAAACCTTGTTGTTTTTTCCATGCGTTGTACATAGATGAGTCTTGGATCAACACTATTAGAAGCACTGTTCCATCTTTTAGGGCAAAATTTAAGTCGCCCCCTGCGCCCTTCGTTGGATCACGAGGAACCAATTGAATTCCCTGAATACCTGTTACTTTTTCGACTTCATTGATGGTGAGCAGTTTTTTGAAATCAGCACTACGTCCCAAGGTAATCGTGTAGAGAAACACAATGCTGACTACCAACAGGACAGTTTTCTTGTTCATTTAATACCTCCTTTAGTATACACGGTAGTTCTTGCACCAGCTTTTGGCCGAAGACTCATGAATTCAACTCAAGGGTCTGCACTCTCTGTAGAAATTGAAAATGATCCCCTTAATCGACTCACGTTTTCTTTGGATCTATTTTGCCTGAGCGGCGAATTTGGAAAGTGGGAGTTGCCCTGCGACCTTGAGGATTTCCTCCTCACTCTTGATGGGTTCGCCTTCGATGACGACCATCATTTGGTCACTCAGAGAGATCATGAGGGTTGCACCCTTTTCCTTTTTTTCGAGATTGAGCAATCCCTTGTACCCCAAGACTTTTACGGTCTTAACGATTTGGTCCTCGGTTTCCATTTTCATGCTGGACATCATTTGAAACTGCGCCAGTTGCGGGGCCCCTTCACCCCCAACAATCGTTAACTCAATAGCCTTCTCTCCCTTGTCGCCCGAATACCGTTGGTGGATAGACGACCACTTCTGCCCACTCATCTCCATGTTTATACCGTCTGGTTTCCCGGATCGGCTCAAGCCGGCCAAGGTATCAGGGAGCAACGGGATCCAGGCCTTGTAGTCACTTGCAGCTGCCGTCACAGAAATCAACAATAGACATACGCTCATGAGAAAAAACCGACCTTTACACTTCATTATTTACCTCCTTGAGGGTTTAGACAGATGGACTGTTAAGCCTATGCTCTATTAGACCGGCTACCTTGATCTTACGATATCACCTTTGAGGATGTTTCCCCCTTGAACCTTAGTGGCGGTTGAAAACTTTTCCTTTATCTGACTGATCCGTACCACTCCTATTTGCTCCTCTTCTGATCCCAAAACCTCACCGGTACCACTATCAACGATTGCCTCTCCCGGCCGGTAGACAAGAAAACTATCCCTTGATTGGACACCATTTCTTTTTCCCACGTTGAGATAGATCTTGTCTCCTTTCACCATGACGACGTTGCCCTGGAAGGGGACTCCTTCCATTTTCGATGTAATAAAAGCAACTGCATTGTCAATGGCCTGCTGGGTGGCCTTACCTAAAGGTGTCTTCTTGAACCCGGCTGATCCAAAGGAGACATCTTTGACACTGATGTCGAAACCAAGGCCGCCCGACTTCGCTTTGCCCTCAACTCTTTGAGAATCAAGGACCTGCCCCGTTGTCGTATCAATAAGACGAATAATCAATCCCACATGGGCCACCCCGCCTTTTCCTCCCAATCTAAACTTGCCGACCTTCAATCCGCCCCGGCCTCCTGCACTGGAATGTTCAAATTCTGTGATGGCCCCAGTCAACAGAATCTGTGCAGGTATGATCTTGCCCGTCTGGGCAGTCCTTGACTTTGCCGCTCTGCCACTAGCTGCTAGGTCTTGTTCTGCCAGGACATCCTCTAATGTCTGCCTTTCCAAATACTACAAACTTTTCACTTTGCACCAGTGCCTCGGTCAGCTGATCAGCCATTCCACTATCAAGAGCCCACTGGCCTCTCCAGTTGCTCTTATTCTCAAAACGGGAAACGGCGACAGTCTTTTTGAGCGTAGCCGCATAGGATTGAGGCTGAAACCAAAATGACACAGACACACCGATGGCGATAGCCAAGAAAATTAATATCTTTTTCATCTTATTCTCCTCCCTTTGTTCGATTTATTGAAATAACCCCCTTGGGGGAGCAGTTTTTCTGGATAAGCTACCTGGTAAGCCTATGATAGCAAAGAAAAACAGCATTCTCAAGAAAAAAGCGGGGCCTTTGCTGACCCTACCGTTAATAACTGATGAACTGCACCGCCCTAACTCAGCCTACGGGGCGAGGCTTTCATATTTGCCCTCAGAGAGGAGGTCCTGATCCATCAAAGAAACCCCTAAGGGAGGTCAACCGAATTGTGATTTTGTGAAATTTTGCTTGTTTTTTTGGGTTAAGCACGCAGAATAGTGAAACCTAGGAAAGCTATCAAATAGTGCACATACTGGGATTGAGCGAATCTAAGGTATTCATGTCGGAGGCGGCAAACTAACTGTCCTGATCCGCATGGTTTTAGTTATTAACTGAAATCTATGGCCCCATGGCTTTCCCAGGTTGAATGATTTACGATTAAAATCTATGCGGTTCTTACCCGTTCTGTTGTCTATCAACTAACCGTCAAATGATCCGACAACCCGTAACAACCTTGTTATGATAGTCTTCTCTTGAGGAATCTTATATTTCTATCCCTGCTCCCTTTCCTCCTCGGCATCTTTTAACCTCTCATGAGAAAAGCAGCCTGTCCCCTTTCCCCCTTCTAATTAGAAATTCAATTTTATAGATGACCCTATATCCCTTTCTAATCTAGATGGGATAAATTCAAAGGCGGAAATATTTGGAGCTGGAAGAATTAGGTTGCGATTTTGGGGCCATGACGCCGTTTTTGCAGACGATATGGCATAATAGTGGGATTAAATAAACAGATGAGTCCGAAAAGCAGGCCTCCGGCTGTCGATCGTTTACGGCCGCCTCCATTCTTTCAAAATCTTGGGACCTATGTGCCTGTATCTTTCTGTCTGTGTGTTCTGTGAAGTGCTCTTGTCAGTGGTACCGTCTTCATCGCCTGCAGATTTCTCGAATTGCGCGCCTTTTAGCATAATCTGCTTGCCTCCAATCTTGACCTTCTTTGAGCCTTTCTGAGTGTCAGAAGCCGATGAGGTATTTGGATATGGCACGGGTACAGGCCCGGCGGGGGGTGAAGGGGGTGAAATACACGTGTCAGGCATGGCTGCCGTCGCTTCTCCATTATTTTGCTGGGTAGATATCTCCATGCCATTCGTAAAAGTCTCACTTCCAGCGTATGCCATGCCGTTGAGCAAAAAGGCCCCGCCCATAATCACAGACAAAATACTTCTTAACATTTTCTATTCTCCTCTTCAGTCTTACGACTGGGCTAAGCGTATCAAATTTGCGAAATCTTGTCAACATAGATCTAAAGTTGTTTTAATAAGTAAAACAGAACCAGGGAGTCTCAAGAAAGTGTTCAGAATCCAAAAAACAATGATACTAACTGAAAGAGGCAGATTGGCCGTGGGTGGCCCCATTCAAGGTTTCTACCACAATTCAATACTTTTCGTGTAAAGCCACCCGCCCATTAGACGGGACCTCCGTCCCGTGACTGTATACATGCCTGACCGGTGGCGCGATTTCTGGTGGATTATATTTTTTAATCATTGGCTCCCTCCGTTTCCGACTGCGCAGATCAACCGTATGCAGCGAGGATACGTTAGCACCACACCGCTTCACAGAGCAAATATATTTACAGCCATATTTCGGACAGTTAACGAGAAATTCCCTGTTGGCGCAACCACTCTCTGTACGATGGAATCTTCGGGTCTAGAGCTCTCATATTGTAATATGGAATTAGGGGGCTAAACCAATCATAGATCCGACGGAGCTCCCCCACTGGCTCCTCATGGACATCTACGCGAAGATCCAAACGCGAAAAGGGTTGCCTGTCATAAGTCAGCAACAAGGCAGACGTCTGCCCCTGTGGCTGTCCACCGGCATCCCTGCCCGCTTCGATCGACCGGAGCAACCTTTCCTCGAAAGGATCGTCCGCAGCAGCCTCGAACGCATTGATCATCGCACGAATAACCTTTTCACCTTGGAGCCCATTACCCATCACCACGTAACCCTTCCCTTCGAGATGTCCGGCCCACGGTCTGTTTTTCTTGCCGGTCATCACGGCTACACATCCGTCTGCGTCGATCACCGCGATCTGTCGATATTCAATAAAGGAATCGCTGTTTTCAAGTTCCTTTAGGACGCCAGGTGCCGGATGCCCCAGTTGTAACAATCTCATCCCAAGCATCTCTAGCCGCGGCTGAGAAACCGCCTGGATGACCACAGCGCCGAGTCCAGGTCGGATAACTGGAAGTCGCGAACCTACACACGGCGAAGCAGTTGCTACGGCAACTCCAAACATGCCCGTTCGTTCACAACGCGCCACGGTTGTGAAAGTGTTAAATTCAATTCCCGCCTTTTCCATATCCAACCTATTTTCCATGAAGCACCTCCTCATGTTCATTGACCGATTGTTCTCACGACCCCAGTGATCTGAGGTTTATGGTTATCCAAAATTACATCAGTTTCCAAGACGATCTTCTTCAGCCATGCTCATGAAGTAAACGCGTTTCTATACTAAAAGTCTGGCGTTCCCGTAGGAAGACCGATCAATTGGAGATCGCCCGCACACGCTAAGAAACAAAAATTTGTTCTCTAGGAAGGCTCGAGAAAACCTGCTGATCAGTTCTCAGTTGAAAACTGATCAGCAGGTGTCAGCGAATCCGGCGAGCACCTGATTACGATTTTAATTGGTACTTCATCCCCAAGACAATCCTTCCTCAAGTCTGCTATTTGACGATTTTTATGTCGAGCCCCTTGTAAAGGCCACACCCATTGATGCCGTGCCGGTTTACTCCGGTCACACGCCTGTTGTTGTAACTAACGAGCATTTTCTCATAGGCTAGGGGAAGCCAGTAGCTCCTGTCGTGGATTAGATTAAGGGCTTTCGCGTAATTGGCGAAACTTTTCTCGGGTGTTTCCGCCGATGCCCCTGCCCGCATCAGAGCAACGACCTCCTCATCCGGTTTCGCAAGATAAGCACACATCCTTTGCCCTGGAGAGAAATAGTTTCCGAGCAACTCAGCGACAGATCCATAAGCACCAAACAAAGCCCACATCTCATGGCCTTCTCCTGACTGTATTTTCGCGGAACCGAGGGTCGGTTCCCATAGCTTAAGTTGCAGATCGACGCCGACGGTGCGCAGATATCCCTGAACGGCTTCCATGCGCGACCGCCAGAACGGATCGTCTTGGCCATATAGTATCGGTGCGAGTTTCTTTCCATCTTTGTAGCGGAAGCCATCGCCCCCTATTTTCCATCCTGCTTCCTCAAGCAACTGGCTTGCCTTTGCCGGGTTATACCTCACGAGCTTACTATCTATGGACTTATCGTAGCCTGGAGTTGTAGGGGGACAGAAAGCATGAGCAGGCGCAGCCTCATTGAACCACAATGTCTTCATCATCGTATCCCGATCGACCGCAAGCCACATGGCTCGGCGCACGCGCGGGTCCGAAACAAGTTCTCTGTCAATTCTGAAGCCAATATAGGCTATCCATCCAAAGGCCCGTGGCTCTACAATCGAGATGTTCGAGGCGGCCCTGAGCTGTTGCACAGCCGAAAGTGGTATATTATAGCTGATATCACCCTGTCCTGACAGGAGGGAAGCTACCCTAGCTGTATCTTCGGGAATGACCTTCCAAATAATTCTCTCCACATGAGCTGGACCGCTGTTGTCGAACATGGGCGGTCCCCATCTGTATGCATCGTGCCGCCGCAATATTATCTGATCCCGGGGAATCCATTTCTCCCAACGAAATGGACCAGTACCGTCTAAGCCTTTAAGTCCAAAGTCTTTGCCAAACCTCTCGACCGATTCCTTGTTGGTAATACCTGCGTAAGCCACCGCGAGTTGGGGAAGAAAACCAGCAAATGGCTTCTCCAAGGTGATTTCGACGGTGTACTTGTCTATAGCACGGACCTCCTTCATCGGGCCAGCTCTGCCGACCGACGGAGAATTGGTTTCTGGTGAAAGCCAGCGTTTAAATGTGTACTCGACATCCTCAGCGGTCATCGGCTTCCCGCTGTAAAATATCACATCTTCGCACAATTTAAAGGTATAAGTCCACCCATCCGGAGAGATCGTCCAGGACTTGACGAGACTTGGTCGAATGGTCTTTAGGTCATCTTCAATTGCCACCAATGTGTCCGTCATCATAAATAACGGTTCAGATGTAGATCGGGACAGCTTCTTATGAAGATCATACATTCTAGCATCATCGTGACGCATAATAATGACCGTATCGCCACCCGCAGCCGCTGGAACCGGGACCGATAGAGTTATGCTAGCTAAAACAAAAAGCCCAACCGTCATCCCCCAAGTCGATTGTTTTATTACGGTCCTCTTCATGTTGAACGTCCTTTTACTCAAATTCTGAAAATAACCATGCCAGTAAAATTCTTTAAAAGTTATATCCTGCTTTTTTGCCAGTAGAATCGGTCATTAGGTGAAGGTAACTACTCCATCTTGAAATAGAGGAACGAGACCACAGGCATATAACGCTTATGATGCATAATATAATCCCCAAGGGGAGCAAGGATAATAGAAAATCTAACACCAAAAGATGGAAAACAATTTGAGTTGTATATGACAATCCCTAAAATGGAAGATCACCAATCTTCAGGAACATTGTCTTCATCTTCAACAATTGGTACATCGGGTTTATCTATCATTGGTAAATATTTAATACCATCGCCTGAATTGACGACCAATACTCTTTCGTTATCTTTAATCCAACCTTCAGCTCTTAATTTCTTTGCGGCCATAACTGTAGTGGCTCCTTCAGGGGATAAATATAAACCTTCATTTTTTGCGACCTCGTATTGAATATTTATAGTCTCCTTGAGGTTGACTGCTAAAGCTTTCCCTTTTGTTTCACGAATAATTTCTAGAACCAAAAAATCACATCGCGGTTTTGGAGACCGGAGTCCCCCCAGGGCATCGTGTACGTTTTCCCATACATCACATTTATCCTTGTTTTCGTTAAAAGCCTTGACGTACGGAGCGCATCCTTCAAATTGAACAACAACCAATCGGGGATTTTTTTGGGATATCCAACCAATTTCAGCAAGTTCGGAAAATGCTTTCCAAATTCCAACAATGCCTGTTCCTGTACCTGTAGGATAGATGATTACATCCGGAAGTTCCCAGTTGAACATCTCCGCTATTTCCAATCCCATAGTTTTTTTGCCCTCTACCCTGTACGGCTCCCTAAAGCTGCTTGCATTGAAAATGCCTAGTTTCTTCGATAGCTTATCAACCATGTTCCCCAATCTATGCATGGGCATGTCACAAAGAAGACTGTGTGCCTTATGAAGATAACATTGTTTAAGGCAGTTTTCTTGAACCTCATGGGGCATAACAACGTACAAATCCAATCCAGATTTGGAGCTATACGCAGACCATGCTGCTCCAGCATTTCCAGAGCTATTTAATATAGCTGCCGGAATTTGGAGTTCCAGGGCCTTTGAAACAGCAACCGAAGCACCTCTGTCTTTAAAAGTGCCCGTTGGATTTTGTCCTTCATTTTTTAAATAAAATTCCTCAACATCAATTAGCTTTCCTATTGAATGCACTTTTACAATTGGCGTGTATCCTTCGCCTAAACTTATGATGTTATTTGAACTTATTACAGGAAGAAATTCTTGATAGCGCCAGAGCGTCCCTTCCCTTTCCCTCAATGCGGATTTTTTTATTTTATTCCTTAATTCCTTTAAATCATACTTAACAAGAAGGGGATATCCGCAAGAGCAGGTATTATGAATTTCTAAGAATGAATACTCCTTTAAACACTGGGAACACTCTAAACATGAAAGGAAATTCATCTCCTGGGTAATCTCCTTATTAATTATACCTAGTAGAATTTAACATACTACCTGTTAAATGGAAATTTTTCATGCGAACTTAATTTCTCGACGAATTTTTTACGTATATTTAAAACGACTTAAGACCGCCGAAGAAAATGAGGAAAGGCCTTAACTATTTGGTTCTTGGATCGATCGCTTTACTTATGGTAGGCTATTCAATCCTAAGATGGAGGCTTCGGTCGGCCATAATTTAGCTGAAATTGTTATAGCCTCCCTCCGCCTCCATCTTTTTTCTAGGATAATGAACTCCCAGACGGGGTAAATTCATCAACAATTGCTCTACCTTCTTAACTTCATCCCATATTTTTGTTATCTTTTTGTAGTCATCCGAAGCTTTTGCCTGGTCAATATCTATCAATTTTATTGAATCAAAAAGAGTAGTTTTGTGAGTTTCTCAACCTCTATGTCACGTCGGTTGGGTCTTCTGAAAGCTTGTTTAAACAGCGCTTCCTGACCATCTTTGGAGCATTAGAAGTCGTAAAGGAGCTTAGCTTCCTCTAAGTGTTTAGCACCTTGCGCTGCCTCAACAAGTTTACGATTGCTTGCTAAAACTCGATCCGCTTCCCATTTAGCTCCAATGCCGATTCCACAACTCTTATCTTCTGTCGAACGCTCTGAAGTACTTTTTGGCTTCCCGTCTGATCCCTTCGCCTCTTTCTGTTTCTTTTCTCTGACAATAGTGTCTTTCCTTATCGCATATCGGATACAGCCTTCGGTGACCTTAACATGCTGTGCCGCAGCCCTTAATGAATAACCTTTGTTAAGCAGCACCTGTACTTGACGGCACTTTTTGTCACTAAGTTTATAGGCATCACGATTGCCTTTATCGATTATTTTTCCCCGGCCCGAGCGACGATCTGCAGGTCGGGATTATGCGTCCCAGATTCGATTCGCGCAGGGTCTTGCCGACCAATTCCGAGTCGGGAGACATTAGCGTTTTTCCCTGGATTCCCGCTCCCCGATCGGTGTCGAAGAGAGGTTTCGCGGGAATGACGGACTACTGATTATCATTGAGACAAAAGGGCTTTATAAAAGGAATTCATTTCTCCCCCATTTAGCGTTATAATTAAAGGTATGATATCCTATGGAAGGGATCGTTGGAGGTAAGCTTTCAGGGTATCTCCACAGAAAGCCCGAGCAAAATCCTTACCGTGGATATTCCCAAGACAATCCGCTAAGTCGAGTACTCCCCAAACTCCTTTACACTCCTCAAACTGGCGATTTCCATTCGGCCCGGGAAAGTCTATCCCTGCGAAATCACTACCCAAAGCCAATTGGTTGGGGGCGATCTCGGCAAGGAAGTCGATCTCCTCCAGGTATCGCTCGAAAGTACCTAAGAAAGCCGGATAGGGGGACAGCCCCACCAACCCGCCTGTCTTAAAAAGTTTCTGTGCTGTCTTTCTCGGCAGACCTCGCTCTCTGTAACGAGTATAAATGGGTGCACCCAGAAAGCCATGGGAGTAATTCATAGAATTGTCTGTTCTAAGAGCCAGATCAACAAGATCCTCCTTTGTCTTGTGGTTTGCGTGAGCACAGTCGATGAGGAAACCTTTCTGCCAGGCCCTCAAGGCAAAATCACGCCCGAGAGATGTAAGCCCTCGATTGGGGTCACCGGCCGAACCACCGCCAAGCGCATTATCAGAGCTGTAAAGGGGTGCAAGACTTCTGAAACCCTCGTTCCATAGCCAGTCAACAAGATCAAGATCTTTAGTCTGCCGGATGAAGTATATTCCTTCAGCGTGCAGGACCTGATTCCCTGTGCCTTCAATATCAGCAGCCGACAGGACCAGAGAGAGGCCATCTGTTGATAGAATTGTGCGGATTTGATCCTCTATATCTGCAAGTTGTTTGTCCTGAGGTTCATCTGCACGAGGTGGAGGATCAACCGGCTTATGACAGATAGCGTTAAAAAATCCGCCGATGTGTGTCGCTGTGGGAACATCGATCTGCTCTAAAAGATATTCTTTTTCCAGCGGTGTCTGTTGAATATTCTTCAAATCAACGTGAAAGTCCCATATATTTTCGATTTCGACTGTCTTCATATTCCCTTCGATATCGCCGCAGTCAAAAATACTCATTCACTCTTCGATCCTCGATCGATGACAACATAAGCCAGCCTTTCCCCTTCAGATACGGCATTTGTCCCATGAAATCCGCTCCTAAAGGACCGGCAGAAACCGTCAACCGGCATGACTACCTCTTCAACGACATCCCCATATGTATTGACAATCTCAATTACCGTTTCTCCCTTCGTAATCCACTCGCCAGGTTCTTTCTTGACAAACATAAGTCCTCCCCGTTGAGCATACAGAAATCCCCACTGTTCCAGTTCTCCCGGTATCACATTAACATCTTGTTTCTCCAGATCTCCATCCAGCATGCCGATTGCTTTCATCACGTTTAATATCCCGCGGGACCCGACGCTGTAAATGCTTTTCCATAAATAAATATTTCCTGCCATTTCAATTTCGATGGCAGGTTTCCCTTGATTTACGCAAGCAGTCATGATGTTGCGCACTTGCTTTGAAGAAGAGTTGATCACAGTTAAGCCGAAAGCTTCAGCAATTCTTTCGGTTTCTTTTTTCACTTTATCATTTTGACACAATCCCAAACAGGTGAGAACAAACGGCATAGAAGGCAGACCGTTTGCGTGCATGTCTAGAACATAGTCTGCTTTTTCGAGGGCTTCATTAATGCAGCATGCCATCCGATAGGTAATACTCGCTTTTTCTTGCTCCAAAGGCGGCAAAAACCAAGGCCCAGATAGATTCACTTCGTCTACAGGAGTTTTGTATACTCCAGCTCGTATAGCTAGTGGATTGGCACCTGGGATGCCCAACAGAGCGCCGCGCATCGAAACCGGGCCAATTTCTTTAATAGCTGCCAAAAGGGCACCGATTCCACTGAGCTCCCGGCCGTGCACACCACTCACAACTGTCAAAACAGGGCCATCCTCAGCTCCGTTTATGTTTATCAGCGGAATTGTTACCTTTGAGCTGTCGGCAATTTCAACCGAACCTAAACAACCCTTTACGATTTCTCCTGGCTTCGCTTCCGTCTCACCGACCTTTAATACGTCTCGCATAACGTGCCTACTTAAACCATCTTTAAATTTTGAGTGACATGAGAAAATGCTTTGGGGGCTTAACTTTTCGTTGTAATAAACGCCCGTAGCGGCGATACCGCTGGTTGAACGTAACCGCATATCCGGTCAGGAGGCGCCGCATAATTTGAGCGATCGGCTCCTTGCCGGTTTCTAAAAAAAGATGGAAAGGATTCGGAATAAGCGCCCAGCCATAGCAGGGCATGGAGGTCTTTTGTAGAACAGAACCGAGTCGCTCCAAAAACCGGCTTCGATCGGTGTTGTCCTTAAAAATGTTTCGTCGGTCGATGCACCTACATATGATATGACGCAAAGCGCCCGGAGCATCTATTCTGGCTTGACGTGGCATGTAACCTTATTAACACAAACTAAAGAATTTCTTAAAGAAAAAAATAAACCTGTGACGATACCGGTGGATTATTTTACTTACTCAGCTTCGCAAGAGTTTAATAGAAGAAATAAACCAAGAAAGAAATTGTTGTCACCCCGCAGTCCATTAATGAAATGCCCCATGTTGTAACTATCAATCAGAGGATATTCCCGGTCTCTCTATCATAGACATTGCACGAGGATGGGGTAAACTCCACATAAACCGTATCACCCCTCCTTGAGGGGAAAGTACGCTCTACACTGGCAAGAAGGGTTGAAGTTTCCCTGGTGAGGTTTAAAAAGAGGGCCGATCCCGCGTTAAAGGAATCATCTATTGTGTATTCCACCGTATCCTTCTTGTATTCTCGGTAAATCCTAAGATCCTCGGGACGAACCGCTACCACCACTTCTTCGGAACCCTTAAAGGTGATACCCTCGGGAAAGATCAAATCAAAATCCCCCTCCATCCGTATCCTTCGATTTTCACCCGTTGCCACCCTACCAGACATGAGGTTCACAAAGGGTGTCCCGATAAATCCTGCCACAAAAAGATTCTCCGGACGATCATAGATATTCTCCGGCACGTCAAATTGCTGAATCCGGCCTTTATCCATCACCGCCACATGAGTCGAGAGACTAAATGCCTCTATCTGATCATGGGTTACATAAATAATGGTGATCCCCGTGTCCCGGTGGAGCCGCTTGAGCTCCGCCCGCATCTCCATCCGAAGCTTCGCATCCAAGTTGGACAACGGCTCATCCATTAAGAGAATCTTGGGGTCTACGGCCAACATCCGTGAAATGGCAACCCGTTGCTGTTGCCCTCCACTGAGCTCCGAGGGGTAACGAGCCTTCAGCTCCTGCATCTTCATCATGGAGAGAATGGACTCCACCTTCTGCTCGATCCCCTGACGGGGAACCCTTTTAGTTTTCAGGCCATAGGCTATATTGTCGAAGACCGTCATATGGGGCCACAGGGCATAGGACTGAAAAACCAATCCCATCTTTCTCTTTTTTGCCGATGTGTTAATCACCTGAGACGAGGAGAAGATGATCTCATCCCCGACACGAATCTCACCTTCATCGGGATCTTCCAGCCCTGCAATCATCCTGAGCATGGTCGTCTTCCCGCATCCCGATGGCCCGAGGAAGGAGGTAAAGCTTCCCTCTTCTATCTCCATGGTGACCGTGTCCACGGCCACCACCTCTCCAAAGGATTTCCTTAATTGAGAAATTTCAATTAGGGTCATTTACAATATCCCTTTCTTCACCAAGGACCTGTTGCTATACCTCTCATAAAGCCTGAAGACCCCTATAGTAATGAGAGTAATCGTTATCAGAGTAGTCATAAGGGCGTAACTCAACTGGCGGATGCCCTCCTGGGCAGATTCGAAAATCAATGTGGTCAGTACCTGGGTCTTGACGGTAACGAGCATAATAAAAAGGCTTAGCTCACGGGAGGCACTAATAAAGACTATCAAGAACCCCGAGGAAAACCCGGTCTTGGTAAGGGGCCAAATGATCTGCTTAAACCTTTTTAGCCATCCCGCCCCCAGGACCTCTCCGGCTTCTTCCAACTCTTTGCTCGGCTGGAACATGGCGCTGATCCCAGCCCGGGAGGCGTAGGGTATCTTTTTCCCTATAACCACCAGGATCAGGATGGCAAAGGTACCATAAAGAGCCGGTATTGGGCCCCGGCTTACGCCAAATAGGGAAATGTAAATAGCCCCGAAGGCAATACTGGGGATCATAACCGGGGCAAAAGAGATCCGCTCAAGCAAGCGGGAAAGCTGCTTTCCCCGGCCCATAACTACCACGTACCCCACCAGCATCCCGAGTACTCCGAGAATTGCGGCACCCATGCCACTGATTAAGAAAGTGTTCCTAAGACTGGAGAAAAATTTGGGATTTCGGAAAACCGCTGGCTCTCCTACGGTAAACTCCGGGTTTGAAGGATCTATTATACCGGTCCAATAATGGAGAGAAAAATTGCCAAAACTGTAATCACCACGGTTCAACATAAAACTTGACCAAACCAGAATGGCCAAGGGGAGAAGAATGGTAACCGTTATAAAAACAATGACTGAGACGCATAATGGGATACGAAGTTTTTTTAAGGGAGTCAACCGTTTCCTGACTCCTTTTCCTCCTATAGTTTCATAACCCTTTCGGATCCCGATAATTCGATTATTTGTGTAAAC
>Ga0209635_10002472_pt1 | contig 14165 bp, 7 predicted proteins | sample DeeMarSWOR230_32_FD_187463 | JGI IMG/M metagenome (GOLD analysis project Ga0209635, IMG submission 187463) | Marine sediment microbial communities from White Oak River estuary, North Carolina - WOR-2-30_32 (SPAdes) (version 2) | ecosystem: Environmental > Aquatic > Marine > Intertidal zone >... | reverse complement strand
GGCACTGCCTCGTGAGCCTGACGGCTCTCTGGAGTATGGCGGCAACTGGCGGGCCAGCACCTATATTGGCGGCTCGCCTGGCCAGGACGACCCTGAGCTTGAAAGCACGGTAGTCATCAATGAAGTTATGGCACATACTGACTTCAGCAGCCCTCTATATCCAGAGTATGATTCAAACGACTGGATCGAACTTTACAACACCGCTGGAATGAGTGTCGGCCTGCAGGACTGGTATCTGAGCGATGACATTGATGATCTAAAGAAATGGGCTATTCCCGCTATTGAGATAAGCGGCCACGGTCGCATCAGTTTTGACGAGGTCACGGACTTTCATAATCCCATAACCACTGGGTTTGGCCTGAACAAGGCGGCAGAACAGGTATTTCTCTCCTACCTGCCCGGCACATCGCAGGACCGGGTGGTTGATTATGTCAGATTCAAAGGCCAGCAAAACGGTATATCACTTGGCCGCTTGCCGGACGGCGGCGTGTACTGGTTCGATATGGTACCCTCGAGAGATGCTGCAAACACGAGCCCACGTCTTGCTGAGGTGGTCATTGATGAGCTGATGTATCATCCTGTGGACTCCAATGACGAGTATATTGAGCTATACAACGCCACAGCCGGGCGGATTGATCTGGAGGATGCCGCCGGTGCTTGGCGTCTGGATGGCGGGGTGGACTACACATTTGCGATGGGCATGTCGATTCCTGCTGGTGGCAGATTGATAATAGTAGGCTTTGATCCTGCTATCGAGAGCTCTCGACTGGCTGCCTTTATCGCTGCATACGATACGGGCCCACTAACTGCTGGCCTTGATATAGTAGGTCCATGGGCAGGCAATCTATCCAATGCGAGTGAACGCTTTGCTCTGGAAAGGCCGCAGCCGGCGGATCAGCCTGGTGACTCGGTTTCCTGGGTCATTGTGGATGAGGTGATTTATGCTGATATTTCGCCTTGGCCCGAGGCTGCGGACGGTAGTGGTGAGGCCTTGCAGAGGCTAAATGCGGACGGCTATCATTCCGGCTGTGACCCGACTAACTGGCAAGCGGCCTCGCCGACGCCTGGTGGCAATCCGTAGACTGTTCGCCGAACGCGGAGCCATACCAGCTATACTCTCGCCGCGCCATCTCTGAAAGCGCGACGCGCAGCTCTTATAAATAGTCACCTGTGAAAAGCTACCCTGACACAGACATTCACTGGTCCGGATTTGGCTTCACATAGCTATAAAGCCTGGGCTGGAAGATACTTTTTGCACCCGGAACGATTGGCGTCAACGTAGCAGTGGCGCACAGATCCCTGGCTAAAACCCAGATAGGCAGCGACTATTCGTTTTATGGCTCGGGCGTCACAAAAGGCACTGCAGCGCTCCAAGGACCTTCGCCGGCAGAGTTCTTAGCTTGAGCCCAGAAGTAATATTTACAGCCTGGAGTCAAACCAGTTACTTCAACACTGAAGACCTCTGGTGCAACCTTGTAGCCATACCAGGCGGTAGCATCGTAATGCGCCTCTCCTGACTTGCGATACTGGAACCTGTACTCACAAGTTCCTCCGCCATCATCGCTGATTTGGCCTTTGAGCATAGCACTGCTTGGTCCTACATCAGTGGGGAAGCGACCGATGACGGTCGGTGGTGCTGCGGCAGGTGAACCGGCAGATATAACCAGGTTCACCGAAGTACCACTAACCGCTGGTGTTCCTCCTGCCGGGCTCTGGCTGATAACGTGGCCTGGCGGCACAGTATCATTGTAGCTATGTGTAATTGTGCCGACGACAAAGCCGGCAGACTTTATTGTGAATTCTGCATCTTCGTACTGATTTGACGCGAACACCTCTGCCACTTCACCTTCAGAAAGAGCGATATTCCATATTCGAAGTTCGTCTATGGCCCCGTCGAAGAAGTCCTGTAGAACGTCAGGTCTGTTGCGTCGTGCGCCGATGGTGACAGGCGTGTCGACTATGGCCGGTGTAAAGGACTCGCCTGTCCATTCTCCCTCTTTCACTCCGTTGAGATAGATTTTCACGGTCCCGTCAATGCTCCGTGTCGCAGTGACGTGGTACCATGTGTCTGCCGCCAATGGGCTCGTCCCCAAGCCATAATAGTGGTCACCGTCATCAGTTCCCTCCATCCACAGTTGAGCCGTATTGGGGTTCTCTCTATCGTCAAGTTCAATGACCCACTGAGCTTTGTCATTGGTCCAATCTTCTCCTCTGGCGACAAGCGATTGTGTTCCGGCTGTGGGATTGTCAGCCTTGAGCCAGAAGGCGATCGTAAAGACGGTGGTATTCAGTTCGGGCGAATCATCGACGTGTATGTAGTCATCTATTCCGTCAAGGTCAACCGCGTTTCCATACATTCCGAGCACAATCTCATCCGAATCGAACGACTGGCCCACACCGTCGTTGTTATATCCGCTCATATCGACGAAATATGTGTCGGTCTCGCCCAGCGCGGCAGCGTTGTTAAAGTTGAGCATCAAAACCAGGGAGTCACCGAAGTAGGTCAGCGGCATGCCAACGACGTCGGGTACCGGCTGAGTTACTATACAGAATGTAGTGTCACTTAAGTCAAGAGTAGTCGGGTCGCTCACATCGCTTACTCGTACGAGACACTCGCAGGAGCTTGCTGCCGGAACCACCCATGGGTACGAGCCTCCATGGTGGCCCGTAAATAGCTCGGTGTTGGCTGCGGTATCGATGGTGTTCCAGGAGCCGCCATTATCTGTGGAGTATTCGAGCAGAACATCGCCGATTGTTGGCTCGGCCTTCCAAGTGATTTCATAGGTGCTGCCGGCTAACAAGGTCTGGCCTCCGTTCGGTGTTACCAACTCCAGCAAGCCCTGCAAAGTGACGAAACTCTTTGGAGCCGCCCAAAGGCTCTCTCCAGCAGAGTTCTTGGCTTGAGCCCAGAAGTAATATCTGGAGCCTGGAATCAAACCAGTTACATCCTGAGAGAACGATTGACTGTTAGTCTTGGTGTCGGAAGACCAGGCAGTAGCAGTGCAGGGCCCTGCTCCTTGTGTCCAATACCAGAATCTATACTGGCAAGGCTCTCCAATATCATTTACGATCTGGCCCCACAAGGTAGCAGAGGTTTTGCCTACGTTGGTGGCAGGCAGGGTGATTACTACTATGCCGGGCCGGCCTTTAAGCCACGGACAATAGTCTACATTATCAGAGACGAGATTTCCTAAGCCGTGGACGTTCTTCATATCATTCACTGGCACGCCGCACGGCGGCACTTGTGTGGTCCCGACCGGGTCATAAGGGCCGCTGTCGTCGCCCCACCAGTTGTACTCGGCATTGACAGCAGCTATTGGGCCAAACCCATCCTGGGAGCCATCATCTTGATAATCATTGCTTACGTTGATGCCCCACACTGAAGAATCTCCCGAAAAGCAATTATTATACACGACTGTGCCCTCCAGGAATTCTGTGCTTGTCCAATGCGCACTCGTTGCATTGCCCATAACTTCCATATTCATTGCACCCAACGCATTGTCGTGAAACGAGTTGCCGATAAAGGTGTTTCGGATACAGGGACTGTATTGGGGGCTGTTGTACCTCTCGTCCTCAAGAAATACACCATATTTGTACTCTGGCTTGGTTGCGGCCGGACCAAATCCATTATACGCAAACTCGTTGGACATGATAGTGCAGTCAGTTACATCTACAAGTTTCAGTCCATTGCGACCGTTGTCATGAATATAGTTATGCGAAACATTAACAAATGAAATATCTGAACCTATTCCGATGGCCTGGAGGCCGTACTTGCTGTTGTCATGCAGGTCACAGTACGAAATGGTAACTTGGCTTGCATCAACAGAGCCCGCATAGATTCCATACACGCCACCTGTGACCTCGAAGCCGTTCACGGTAACGTCAGAAGACTGAATATCGATACCGGTATTTCCGGCTCCAGGGTCAATCACACTGATCCCACCTGTCCAGGCTCCGCCGTGCGCTGAGACGCCTGCTTTGGCACCAATGAGGGTCAGGCTCTTGTCTATAGTGACACTTTCATTGTAGGTCCCGGCCAAAACGTGAGCTGTGTTCGAGCTGCCGGAGAGAGCATCAATTGCATCCTGAACGGAATTGAATGCGTCGTATTGCCAGATCAGATTAGGGTCAAAGTCATTGACGTCATCCTGACATGTCCAGTCGTCATCAACCCAGACCTCAGATACAAGTCTTTCAGCATCAGCGGGCCAAGCCGCGGGCCTAACCCAGACGGGCGGCCCGGGAAGAGGCGTAACCTCTACTACCCTAAAATCATGAGCTATAAGCATGTTACCATTGGGTAATCCTTGAGCATCACGAGGGCGAGCCGCAGGCCTCATCCACACCGGGACTCCTGCTGCGTTAACCACGACTACGCGGTTCTTCCCAGTATCTGCTATCAGTGTGTGAGCACTCGGTAATCTTTCAGCATCCATAGGGCGGTTCAACAATCCGGGTGGCGTCTGCCAGACAATGGTAGGTCCGGGGTCCCCCGGCTTCTTGACCACAACTACACGGTTATTCCCAGTATCTGCTATTAGGGTGCGGCCACTGGGTAGTCTTTCAGCATCCACGGGGTAATACAACAATCCCGGCGGCGTCTGCCAGACAATAGGCGGTCCCGGAGCACCTGGTTTCTTTACCAAAACTACACGGCTATTGCCAGTATCTGCTATTAGTGTCTGACCACTGGGTAATCTTTCAGCATCCATAGGGTGATTCAACATTCCGAGCGGTGTCTGCCACACAATTGTACCGGACTTGTTAACCTCAATAACGCGGTTTTTCAAAGCAACTGTTATTAGCGTGTTGCCATTGGCCAATCGTTCAGCATCCCAGGGGCGACTACCTGGTCCGGTGTTGAACTGCCAGACGACCATGCCGGAGTTGTCGACCTCGATTACGCGATTATTGAGCCGCGCAACTATTAGTGTGCTGCCACTCGCTGGCCCAACGGCCATAAACATCGTTACTGCTGCTGCACAAACTACTGCTACCTGCCTTTTCATCGCTCTGTCCTTTCAATAAGTGCGATCGCTCTTGCGCAATAGGGTACCGGTGATTCAACCCGACCCACCGCGTATCCTGAGCTTGCCGCATCAAATAAAATGAATCAAAAACCGTCCTAACCGCTTTCTTTCGTTACGTTTGCTTAAGCAGAGTGGATAAAGCCTGTCTCCAACCGTTCTGCCCAGCAAAGCCCTAAACGGCGGGCCGGCTCAGTTCTGAGCCTTCTGGTGTGCTGAAATTCGAATGGCACGGCGGTCCCTGCAAAATACCTGAAAATCAGCAAAAGACCCCTGGAAAAATCCTCCTTGCGGTAAGGTCTCATATTAAGCTATAATAAACAGGGCAACAAGACGTTGTCAAGAACAAACTCGTCAAAAAGCGGCCGAGAGCTTGACAATCCGAAGCTTCCACCGGTTCTTGTTGAGAATTGTCACATCTGTGCGCGTATTTTTTCAAAAAAAGCGCGCCTTTTTACGAGTCTCTGTCAGTTCTATGCCGCCTTTTACAACCAGCCTTTTTCACACTTAAGACCTTTTGGCGCAGGAGCTTATGAGAGTTGTTATCGAGCGTTTGAACAATTACGTGTCCGGCTTCGCTTCCCGCAGTCCGCACAAAATGCTATTTTTGTCTCACAAGCAACATTGCTTGCAATCTTCGACATCTAAAGGTTACTATGTTAATGTATCCCCCATTGAGGGGAGCGCATTGATGCGATGTTGATCTCGACCGAAAGTCGGAACATTCAATCGCGTTTTCTCGTACAACGGTCAATGTCTGTGGTTGCGAGCAAATAGAAAGCATGCTGGAGCTGACCGGTAGATGAAGCACAAGCCAAAGTGAGTGTCCGTCATCTGCTGATTTTAGCCGGTAAGAAAGTTTTGCAGGTGTAGCAAAGGCACATTACCTCCAAATAATCTTGGGCAGACTTGTACATCTGGTTCTGATCCGGTCGAAATATGAAAACTATAGGGCTTATCGGTGGTATGAGTTGGGAGTCATCCCTCGAATATTACCGCATCATAAACCAAACCATACGCCAAGAGTTGGGAGGGTCTCACTCCGGTAAGATTATTATGTTTTCCGTTGATTTCGAAGAGGTGGAGCAGTTTCAACACCAAGGAAAGTGGAATGAGGCTGCAAAATTGATTATTGAGGCGGCAAAAAGACTGGAAATGGCGGGCGCTAATTTTGTAGTTGTTTGTTCAAACACAATGCATAAAGTGGCAGATCAAGTTCAACAGAAGATCAAGATTCCCTTAGTGCATATTGCTGATACGACGGCTGAGCGAATCAGGGCAAGAGGTCTAAAGAAAATCGGACTCTTAGGAACCAAATTCACCATGGAAGAAGATTTCTATAAGGACAGACTAATCGGCAAGTATGCTCTTGATGTAATAGTACCCACTACGAAGGAGCGAGAAATCATTCATAACGTCATCTATTGTGAGCTTTGTCTCGGCGAAAGAAAGCAGAGTTCAAAACGGCGGTTCAAACATACTATGCAGAACCTTGCTGCAAGCGGTGCGGAAGGAATCGTCTTAGCTTGCACAGAAATTGGGTTGCTCGTTGGGCAAGATGATATTGACGTTCCTCTTTTTGACACAACTGCGATACATGCACAATGTGCAGCAGAACTGGCTGTCAAAGAATAAGATCGTCCGTTAGAAGTCCTTAGCGGTCCCCACAAGATTCGCTTTTTTGTCTTGCAAGGCCTATCAACTGACTGCGTTGCAACGACATGAGTATTGCTCTCAGTGCAAGCAAAAAGTACAATTTGCTTTCGGCAGCCGTGCCGTCAGTAGGTGACAGTGCTCTTTATACCTGAAGCGAGTAGGTGGCAGACCGGCGCCAGTACAAGTTTGTGCGTGAACAGAAGGCTTCACAACAGGAAATGTTCAGCAAAACCAAATAATCCGGCAGGTGAAAAGTGAATCGTAGAAGCAAAGCTTCAGCAAGAACGGCGAAGCTATCTAACAGCGAATTGTGTGATGCCGCAATTAAACAATCGGGGGTCAGACATGCTCGCGTAATCGCTCCTTCAGACGTGGAGACCGCCGACTGGGTGCGATTGAAGTGTCAGTTCGGCTGTGGATACTATGGGCAGTGCTTGGTATGCCCTCCTTTTTCACCACCACCGGAGAAGACACGTAGCGTTCTAAATGCTTATCGCCGAGCAATATTGATACATTGCGAGCCCGAGGCAGATGTAAAGGAGATAGTTGCTGACCTTGAGCGAAATATCTTTCTTCGCGGTGCTTGGAAGGCTTTCGGGCTTGGTGCTGGCCCCTGCTATTTTTGCAGAAAGTGCCCCGTGCAGGAGGGACAGTGTCGCCACCCCGAAAGGGCTCGTCCCTCAATGGAAGCGTGCGGGATTGACGTCTTTTCCTTGGTTCGCAAGGCTGGCCTTCCATTAGAGGTCCTGCGAACAACCCGCCAGTGCCCAGACTATTACGGACTGATACTTGTCGATTGATCTCGAGTATCTGGGAAGGATAACTCACAACCAAGCGGAAATAGTGCGCGCGGTATTATCAATTTCCTTGGTGCTGCAGTCGACGAGATTTGCGCAGGCGTAAAGGCTGAGCAAGCGTATTGCGTAGCTGTTCTGACCTCTCAAGTGCAAGCCCCGTTGTCCGACTGACCAGCAGCACGTGGCGGCCTCTATAGCTTTTTTAGAAAGATTCATCTTGTTATGGCACAAGGCTATGACAGGTTCATGTAATTTTTTATTGCTTTTATCGGGTTTTGTGGGCGGGACAGATTAAATGATCGTAGTCATACTTTCCTGCCGGCAATTCTATCATTCGGCTGGACCGACATTCTATCGGACGCAGACAGAGAGGGCGATTTCACGACCTGAGCTGATTTGTGAGGGCCAAATTATTATTTATATTTTATTTGATAGCTTCTATACAGCCTGTGTGCGCTCGTAGCCGGTTGTTGTTCGCTGGCTACGAGTTGAGAAGATAGCTCTAAGCCCCGCAATATTGTTGGGTTGCCTGAGCGAATAGTTGTTGATTGCGATTTGAGATCATGCTTAAGAGATCTATTGTTCTTGGCTTAATACTGTTGCTGACCGGAGCCGCCGTACTTAGGTGGGCCCTCGCCGAGAAAAAGAACCAACAAGAGCAGATTAGCTTGGACAAGTCCAAGCATGTCTCCAAACTGAGCAAGGGCCTGCAACAATATGATCAATGGTTGGATCTGCCGCCGGAAGAAAGGCCCCTGTTGCCTCCAGGATTGGATGAATACGGAGAAGTTAATGGAGTAACTGACCTGCAGCAACAGCAGCGACGAAGACTCAAGGCTGACCTGGATAGATTGGCTGGCGGCGAAATGGACACTCCACCACTCGCCAATTTTCTCTACGGCGAGAACTGGCAGGAAGAACTAAACGAATACATAAGGCGAAAAGAGCGAAACGAGTTTGTTCTTACCGCCTCTATTGTGTGCACTTCTATAGGGGGTGCGATTTTTACTTCGTGTCTCTTAGCATACGTGAGTCGGTTCATAATTGGAGTTCTTTCTCGTTTGTGGAAGTTGTTTACCGGCGTGTTCGCAAGTCGAAGAGTAAGCGAAGGTAAGAGCCTGTTCGAAGCTGAGGTGACAACAGACCAAGAAAATTCGCAGAAATCCCCAAATGATCGACCCAACCTCGACAGCCCATTGCGGGAGCAGGAATCACGCGAGCAGCAATGTCAACTTGGAACGCGGTCGAAAGCTGTTGCAGGTTCAGCTGCGCAAAATTCTAACGACAATCGTAGAGGCCGGCGCAGACTGGCTCCTTCCGAGCGTGCTCTTTCTATAGCCGGTGAGCCTTGCCTGGCTGGCCGAGACTCCACACACAGAGAAAACCGTCCAGCAACCCACTCTCGCAATGATTCTGCTAAAGTTGCCTCCGCATCTTCAGACGAAGAAGCCTTCGAGTCTACCGAGCCTTTGGCGGCTGGAACAGAAGCTCACAACGCTCACAAGGCTCAGCTGAACCTGGTTCAAAACGCTCAACAGACTGCTTTGTTGGAGCCTGACAGCGACCCAGTTCAGTGCGAAGACTCACTGAAAGCCCAGATTGATGACCTGGAAAGAAAGGTCGAGCAAATGAGGCAGATGGCCGGTGACCCAATTTTGCAGGATCCTGACAAGTGCGAACCTACGCGGACCGTTCATCAAGCCATCGCTGAGCATTCAGATACGCTCAACGGCACCCTAATGGAACTCACACAGCAGGTGGCAGCTATTCGTGAATATGCCTCTGATCAACAGGACAGGGTCAAAAAGCTACAAGAAGGGTATGATTGGAATATTATCAGAAACTTCTGTTTAAGGTTTATTCGTTGCATTGACAATCTTGAAGATCGTATTAGTCGGCAATCTGCAAAAAGCAGTGAGACAGCTCACCTCAAGGAAGTAAGGGATGAGTTGCTCTTTGGACTCGAGTCCAGCGGCGTCGAACGGTTTGAGCCTGAGGTAGATAGTCAATATCGTGGACAAGAAAAACACGCAGAGGCCGTTAAGCAAAGAGAACGTTGCGATGACCCGGATAAGGGGGGAAAAATTGCAAAGGTCATTAGGCCGGGTTATCGATACTTTATTGACGAGCAAAACGCGAAAATTGTACGCCCAGCTACGGTTAAGCTATTTGGTTAGGTTCATTAAAGAGGTCCATCTTGCGCCTCCCATAAACCGGTGACGTACTCTGGAGGTGGGGTCGCAATATGGGCAGGTGAAGGTTAGGGATATAAGATGGCTAACATAGTAGGTATAGACCTCGGGACAACTTTCTCAACATTGGCAATGCTCAATGCTATCGGCAGGCCGGAGGTAGTCCCGAATGCTGACGGTGACAGGTTGACGCCCTCGGCTATTTTCTTCGATGAAGAGGACCCTGATATAATCCGTGTAGGGGTTGAAGCGATCAACGCTCGGCATCTAAACGCTCAAAGGTCTGTCCGTTGGATAAAGCGGCACATGGGCGATTCCAATTATCGCAAGGAGATTGACGGAAAGGCCTGGACACCTGTCGAGTTATCCGCTCTCATTCTCAAGAAGCTCAAGCAGGAGTGTGCTGCGGAGCACGGTGAAATCCGTGATGCCGTCATCTCCGTTCCGGCTCACTTCGACGAAGTCCGTAGAAAGGCCACCATGGATGCAGGGACCACTGTCGGTCTCAACGTGATCGGAATCGTGAACGAACCTGTAGCCGCCGCATTATACTATGCTACTACGCGCGACGTTCTTGGAAAGGTCCTCGTATATGACCTTGGCGGGGGAACCTTTGATGTAACCATAATCGACGTCAAGGGACATCAAATAGACATCGTTTGTTCGCAAGGCGACCATGCACTTGGCGGAATCGACTTTGACCGAACAATACTGGAAATGTTGGAGCAACTCTACAGAGACAAGTTCGACACCGAGCTAATTAGTTCCGACGAAGACAGAGCAAAGTATGAAGATGAGGCTGAAGATATTAAGAAGACGTTGTCGCGGCGTCTTGTTGCAAAGAAGATGCTCTATGGGCCGAAAGGCAGCATGAGGGTAGAAATCTCGCGTGAAATGTTTGAAAAAGGCATTGCCTCCTTGATGGCTCGCACGGATATGTTGCTGGAGGTAGCCCTCGATGAGGCAGGTATTGAACCTTCCGGGATCGACAAGGTGCTTCTGGTGGGCGGTAGCACGCGAATCCCGTTAGTCCAGCAGCGCCTGCAAAAAGTGTTCGGCTTTCCGCCTGAAACAACAGTCAATGTTGATGAATGCGTCTCTTGTGGTGCTGCTTTACATGCCGGGTTGACGATGCTCAGAGAACACGCAGAAGCGGTACCACCTGGAATTGCCAGCGGACTAAGAGACATTAACCTCACTGATGTTTGTAATCACAGCTATGGTACTATTTGTGCACCCGTGGACAAGGAGACTGGCCGACGCGTAATTCAGAATCGTATAATCCTGAAGAAAAACACACCGCTACCTTGCGAAGCCTCACAGATGTTTTACACAATGTCTGAGGGACAAACGGAGCTTGAGGTAACTGTAACCCAGGGCGAAGACACTGACCCTGAGTATATAAATAAGATTGCAACACATAAATTTAAACTCCCTCCTAATAGACCAGCTGAATGCCCTATTAAAGTCACTTACAGCTACGATATGAATCAGAGAATGCACTGCAAGTTCGAGGACCTCCAGTCGGGAGACGCCCTTGAAGTCGATTTTTACCTGGATCAGAACGGCCAGATGTCGCAGCGAGATGAACGGCAAAAGGCTAAAAAGGTGGAGGCTGCTAAAGTCGAGTAACACTTCAGCAGGTTGGTAAATGGCCAGACTTCTGATTCCAATTCTGATCGTGATCTTGGTACCTGGCGTGCTGATTCCTCTTTGTCTGGCCAAGAGCTTCCGGTGTCGGTGGCTGCCTACTCGGAACAGGCTTGCGGACGTGGTTGACTGGGTTGGATTTTTGGGCCTCAGCAATCGCTTCAAGCTCCGCAGGTCGGTTACTGTGTTCGAGCTCGGAGCAGTGTATTGTCGGTCCAAACTACTCGGATCAGTGGCCCGCTTCAAAAGGTCGATCTGCCGTCCCCAGCTTGTTCAGTTCGTTCGTGGCTTCAACTATTCAAGCTGGGTCAGTCGCTGCAAGTCTTCGGAATTGATGGCTCGCCTGAATTCTCTGGCCCTAATTACTCGCTCGAAGCTGCAGCAGCTGATAGGTCACACCAGACTTAGAGGCCACAATAGTCGATCAGAGATTTCGAGCTTGCTGGATGATGTCAACCTTCCGATTTTGCATCAAGTGGACTCCAGCCAGAGTATGGCCGGTTTTGCACAGCCGGACTTAGACGTCCTCAATTGTCGAGTGCACCTGACAAAACAAGAAAAGGATGATTCCCTTCTTGAAGTCTTCACAGTAGAAATTTGTGGGTCCATCCGCGCCGCTTCTGATATGCTCTATACGACTCTGCGAATATCAATAACGGATGTGACAGACGGGACCGAGAAAGCCGAACCAGTACAAGCCCATGTTAAGCAGTGGCAACTGCCGGATTCTCTTACCTTCTGCTACAGCGCGGGCCTTGGTAAGCTGCCTAATTCGACCGCCATCTTGTCTGATTGGGTTCAGGTTGCTCAACTGCGAAGTGATTGGCTCGTATTTCCGCGCAAAGGAAAAAGAAATCTGCGGTTCAATGCTTCAGTTCTTTCTGGCCAGACAGACCAGGAGATTGCAGGGGCGCAAGCCAATTTTGCTTACGAAAATCCCACTCTGGGTTACATCGATTTGCAGCAGAACGCTGAGCGCACAAGAACATTGGCAGTCGCACTGGCCTTTGCCGTCAGCGCCGCCGACCGCAGACTATATGCTTGTGAGGTCGAACTCATAGAAGACTGGGCAAAAAGCAGCATGGGCATTTCCGAGCCTGGCCCGCGCCCCAACAACAATACGGCTCAGCCGGCAAGGTTGGTTCGAGTGTCCAAAAAGGCTGTGCGGAAACTCGACAAAGCGTTCGAACAGGCCGTTGCCTTTTTCCGAAACGGGAATCAACTCGACACTTGCAAGATTTGTAAAGAAATAGTTGAAATCGCTCCTGTTGCAGATCGCTATGACATCCTGGATCTCTGTTTGAACGCGGCAGGGGCTAAAGGTTCGGTCGTCGCAGAAGAGCTAACCATATTGCGAAACCTCGCAACTTGGCTTGAAGTTGACGTAGATAGATTTCGTGCCATGATGGAAAAAACCTTGCCCGTTAGCATGCACGAAGTCAAAGATGCTCAAGTGGTTCTCGGACTCACTTCGGATATGAGCGAGGAAAGCGCTTGCCAACAGCTAAGCAGAGAGTACAGCAAATGGAATTCGAGGGTCACAAGCTCCGACCCTGAAATCCAAGCCCAGGCTGATCAAATGCTCAAGCTCATCGCAGAAGCAAGAAGCGAATACATCACCTAATATGCGTCAGATCATGGAGGTTTTTGCTGCTGTTTGCCAAGCCACACGTGCTCATGGTGCGTGGCTCAACCATGTTCACCTTGCCCCGCAGGGCCCAATTCTCCGAAAAAAAATCGTTTGACAATTTGATAATGTACTGCTAAGAAGTGTATTGGAGCATCTGGCAAGAAGGTAATTGCTGGTCGAAACTAACAGTTGCTCGGGGCGTCAAGACAGATACACGGTAAGCATAGACAGCCCTGTTTTCCGAACGTGCTTATCCTATTGTGGCGCGCTAAATGTCCAACTTGTATGTCGTACGAGGGTCTAGATAGGTCAGCTGCTGTCGTGCGTGAGTAGTGCAGACTGTGTGCCTGTGTAAACTGACAGTAAAAATAGAAGATGCCTGAATTTGACAAACAAAATTTCAAAGAGTGCTGGAAGAGAACCGAGGTAATCAGGGAATATCAGCGGATGCTCTATACCTTTGGAGACATGGAATTGCCCTACGTGTTCGTTGCTGAGCACGGTCGATTTAGAGATAGAACCGTTGTAAGAAAAGGCATCGTTCTCTTTCAGAAACCTCATATACTGCTGCCGCCGTACTATGGCGGACCAGAGTTCAAAGAAGGTTTTGAGCACGCAAATGCGATCCCTCCTGAGGCCGCGTATCTTTTCAGAGCCATGAAGCTGCCGTATTCTCACATAACCAACAAGCCGATAGCTGAAGAACAGATGGAGTACGGTGCCTTACAAGATGTTTTAGACAGATTCGATAGACAGATGGAAAGCCAGGAAGACTCGGAAACAGGGTTGATAAAGGGCATCATGGATGGAGCGGACATCTCTTTGATGAGGTATTCATTAGGGCTCGTAATCAAATCAGCCGCAGACAACGTAAAAGAGTACTTTGAGCACTTACGAAGGCAAAGGGGAGAGCCAATTAGACCTGATGAAAAGATCACCGACGAAGATATAAGAAGATTGTTCGAGTAGAATCATCACCGCTTAGCAGCTATGGGTTGTTCCTGCCCGGTGAGGCAGAAGCGGCCTGCCAGTTGATTACATCATTGCCGTAATCGGCAGGTACCTTCCGACTAAGTGACGAGCCGGCACCGTCCGCCTCTGTCGGCCAAGGATCGCCGCCTACGGGATGAGAGCCGTCACTATAATTCACCCTGTCCACACGAATATAATAACGCTCGCCTCCAACCTCATCGCCTGGCTTGGAAAGCTCTAT
>Ga0209635_10002466_pt1 | contig 14177 bp, 9 predicted proteins | sample DeeMarSWOR230_32_FD_187463 | JGI IMG/M metagenome (GOLD analysis project Ga0209635, IMG submission 187463) | Marine sediment microbial communities from White Oak River estuary, North Carolina - WOR-2-30_32 (SPAdes) (version 2) | ecosystem: Environmental > Aquatic > Marine > Intertidal zone >... | reverse complement strand
AAAAATAGGAAAAGTACCGTATGGAGAAGTTATTCCCTTAGATGGAATTGAATATTTTACTTTTAAAGATATGTTATCAAACTATTCACAAGAAAAATCTCCTGATATTAAAATCGACCCACTTGAAGATATTGCATTTCTTCAATATACGGGGGGTACAACTGGACCTCCTAAAGGTGCAATATTAACTCATGCAAATGAAACTATTAACCTCCAGCAAGCAGTACATCAATGGGAAATCGATGTAACAAGGGGAAAAGAGATCTTCATTTCGGGATTTCCTATGTTCCATTTAGCTGGCATGTTTTTTAACCTTGGGGCTGTACATTATGGTGCTACTCAACTTTTAATTCCAGATCCTAGAGATGTTAATTATATTGCGAATAAAATTATTGAATATCATCCCACATTCATGGCAAATGTTCCTACTCTTTATTTGATGCTTTTAAAAAATCGGAAGTTTAAAAAAGCCGATTTAAGTTCATTTAAGCTTTATATTTCAGGAGCAGCACCTTTTCCAGCTGAAAGTATAAGAGAATTTGAAGAAGTAGTAGGAAAACATAAATTATTAGAAGTTTATGGTATGACAGAAGCATCTCCTCTTGTAACCCTTAATCCCTATCTTGGAAAAAGAAAATTAGGTAAAGTAGGTATTCCAATATCAAATACCGATGTTAAAATTGTAGATGTTTCAGATAGGAGTATAGAAGTTCCAATAGGGGAACCTGGTGAGATAGTTATTAAAGGTCCACAAATATTTAAAGGATATTGGAATAAACCTGAAGAAACAAATAATGCTCTTAAAGATGGGTGGTTTTATTCAGGAGATGTCGGCATAATGGACGAGGATGGTTATATTAAGATTGTAGATCGTACAAAAGATATGATAATAGTCTCAGGTTATAAAGTATTCAGCGTTGAAGTTGACAACAAAATGAATAAACATCCTGCAATTGAGATTTGCTCATGTATCGGAATCCCTGATCCAGATCGTCCAGGTTCTGAAATAGTCAAATTATTTGTGCTTTTGAAAAAAGGGTATGAGGCTAGTGAAGAAATAAAAGCAGATATTTTGAAATATGCTCAAGAAAATCTAGCGAAATATAAGATACCAAAAATAATCGAAATATCAGATAATTTGCCTTTAACAGCAGTTGGTAAAATAGATAAAAAGGTTTTAAGGAAAATTTAATTGAATTTCTTTTAATTTCAAAATATAGCTAACCTAAATTTTCTCAATAAAAAATGAATTTAACTAGGATAATCTTTTTTTGATCCCATTAAAGTAGTTGTTTCTTCTATCCATTGAGACAAATCTTTATCAACTCTACAATAAGTGACAATTTTATCAATATCTCTCAATTTAGAGAAAGAACATTCCACAATTACATCCCAACCACCATATATTGGAGTAGCATATGTAATTTTCCAATCCTCATCTGGTTCATTAGATTTTAGATTTGTTAATTTTTCGACAACTTTCCATTCTGTACCAACTGTTTTTAAGCGAATTAAAACATATCCTCGATAATAAATTTTTTACACCTTTAACTCCATTATATTTAGATTTATTGTAATCTTTTGAAATTCTCACTTTACCTTTAATTGGAATATATTTAAGTAATTTAACGTTTCTATTATAAATTGTTTTTATAAAAAATATTATAAAAGTATATAGAAATGTCAGATATATACCATAAGCTAGAAAAAATTGTTTCAGATAATTATATTTCTAAGGATATTTATGTTCGTCATGCTTATTCTCGGAATGTAGATGTTATTTTACAAGGGATTCCTGATATTGTGATAAGGCCACGGGACGCTCAAGAAATTTCAGAAATACTAAAAATTGCTAATGAAGAAAATATAGCTGTAATTCCTCGCGGTGCTGGAATTTGTGAGTTTGGAGGAAGTAAACCAATTGGAAATAATGGAATTGTATTAGATTTGAAAAGAATGAACAATATTTTAAATTTGGATGAAGAAAATTTAATTGTTACTGTTGAAGCTGGAATTTCATGGGGAAAATTGAATGAATATCTCTGTCAGTTTGGACTTTATACTGGTTGTATGGGCCCTGGTTCTGGAATGAGTGCCTCCATAGGTGGTGGTATTTCTCATCATTCTGTCGGTGGAGGTGGATGTGCTAAATATGGTGCCTGTACAAACCAATTAGTATCATTAGAAGTAGTCCTTCCAACAGGAGAAATTATTGAAACAGGATCTCAGGCAAATAAATATTCAAAGTTTCCATTCAATAGATTTGGTAATGGTCCGGATTTTGCAGGATTATTTTGCGGAGATAATGGAATTTTTGGGGTAAAGACAAAGGTTTCGTTACAAGTCTTTCCAAAACCGAAATTTGCAGAATATAAAACGTATTTGATGCCACGTAAATCTGCTGAAACTGCTGCTCAAATAATGACCGATATTAGAAGATGTGGGATAGATGTTTATGATGCAATGTTTATACCCGATGTGGTTATTGCTGTTGGTTCGCAACAGGGGCTATTTCCTTTATGGGATCATATAAAAAAGAAACGAGGTATCTTTTTTTATACAATAGAAGCGAATTCAGAGATAGAATTGCTTGAAAAAGTTAAGTATTTAGATGAAATTATTTCAAATACAAAATCTGAATATTTAGGATCAGAAATTTCAGACGGAAACATAGCTAAATGGCATTATAAGGAACAAGGACATTGGCAGTTTTACCATAATCTATGGGGTATGTTCCCTTCTATGCAGGCACTAAGCGCTGAATGTTTTTGTCCAATTAATTCTTTTCCAAAAATTTTGAGAGATATTGATCAATGGGATGTTGAACATAATGAGGATATGCAAAAAATTTTTAATATAACGAAAATTCGTCCAATTTCAGGGAGTGGACCTGTAGCATTAATTGATGGAAATAATGTAGAAATTACCTCAGGTTTTGTTACTTTCTGGGGATATTATGATAATGAATTTCATAAAATAATTGAAGAAACAAATTTAAAACTGTGGAAATCTCTTCTAGAAAGAGTCATTAAGCATGGAACTCAGTGGTATATGATGGGGGAATTTTTATCTCGTTTTATGGTAGATATTGGTGCGTATTCCGAAGAATTTTATAATTTAATGAAATCTATTAAAAAAAATTTAGATCCAAATATGATTTTAAGTAGAGGAAAATTTAACTTTTGGGGTGAAAAATAAGAATGAGTCAGCTAAAAAACTTAAAAAAAGAATGGAAGGCAATTATGAGTTGTATGGGTTGTGGAGATTGTGGGTATGCGATTAGACCTGCAGTTGGAAGATACTTAACATGTCCAGTTAAAGAAGCAATGGAGGAAGAAGGATTTGAAATTTATTTTTCAAGAGGACGTATGAATGTTTTGAAGAGTATTTTAGAAGGTCAAATCCCTTTGAGTAAAGAACTCGCAGAATGGGTATATCAATGTTCAGAATGTGGAAATTGCACTGAAGTGTGCCATATGTCTCAAAATCCATATATAGTTCTTCCTACCTGCAATTGGATAGACCATGTGAAAGTATGGGAAGCTTTACGAAAAGATTTAATCGAGGCTGGTTTTGCTCCACTTGACAGGCATAATGATCTGATTAAATATATGAATGATGATAAGAAAAAAAATCCATATGGAGAAGAAAGAAATAAAAAATTTGAATGGATAAAAGAGTTTCCTGAAATTAAGGATAAGGGTGAATTAATGTTTTTTGGTGGTTGTACAATGCCTTTAAGGCAAGTAGATACCTTAAGAAGTATGATGAAGATTCTAAGAGCAGCTAATAAAGAAATTGCTATGACAAATGAAGAATTATGCTGTGGATCAATAGCATTGCGTATTGGTGATGAAAAATCTATAAGTGCAGTAATAAAACAGAATATTGAATTATTCAAGGAAAAAGGTGCTAAAACTTTATTTACAGCATGTGCGGGATGTTATCGAACTTGGAAGAAAGATTATCCCGAACTATTAGGTGAAGAATTACCATTTGAGGTAAAACATATAACAGAAATATTAATAGAATTACTTAATAATAACCAAATCCCTTTTAAAGAAATTGAACAAGAAGATGTAAAAGTAACTTACCATGATCCTTGCCATCTAGGGCGACATATGAATTTTTATGATATCCCTCGTGAGGTTATTTCCAAAATTCCAGGAATTAATCTAATAGAAATGAAAAGAACTAGAAATAATGCATGGTGTTGTGGAGCAGGTGGAGGTGTAAAGAGTCAATTTCCCGATTTAGCAATCAAAATCTCAGAAGAACGAATAAATGAAGCAATTGAAGCTGGAGCTCTAATATTAACTACAAGTTGTCCATTCTGTATTGGCAATCTGAGTGATGCGTATGAGAAAATGGATGATAGCATTAAAGAAAGCATCAAAGTTGTAGATATCATTGATCTAATTGCATCTAAACTTTAATAATATAGGATTCAAAATGTCAGAATTATATCAAAAATTAGAAAGGATTGTATCTGAAAAAAGAATATCTGATAATATATATGTTCGTCACGCTTATTCTAGAAATGTTTCTTCTAATCTTCAAGGTGTTCCTGATCTAGTGATACGACCAAGTAGCGCAGAAGAAATTTCTGAAATCTTAAAGATCGCTAATGAAGAAAATGTATCTGTTATTCCTCGAGGTGGAGGAGATTGCGAATTTGGGGGTAGTAAGCCTATAGGAGATACTGGTATTGTTTTGGATACTAAAAGTATGAACAATATTTTAAATTTGGATGAAGAGAATTTAATTGTTACTGTTGAAGCTGGAATTTCTTGGGGAAAATTAAATGAATATTTATATCATTATGGACTTTATACTGGATGTTTAGGTCCAGGATCTGGAATGACCTCATCAATAGGAGGAGGAATATCACATCATTCAGTTGGAGGAGGGGGATGTGCCAAATATGGAGCATGCACTAATCAATTAGTTTCATTAGAGGTAGTTTTACCGACAGGGGAGATTATTAATACTGGTTCTCAAGCTAATAAACATTCAAAACATCCTTTTAATAGGTTTGGAAATGGTCCCGATTTATCTAGTCTATTTTGTGGAGACAATGGGATTTTTGGTGTAAAAACAAAAGTTTCTTTACAGGTTTTTCCAAAACCAGAATTCGCGAGCTATAAAACATTCTTAATGCCTCGAAAATCACTCGAAATCTCAGCTCAAATAATGAATGAAATTAGACAGAAAGGTATTGATGTTTATGATACAATGTACTTTATGGATTTAGTTGTATCTTTAGGAATTGAGTATGGCATGTTTCCTATGTGGGAACATTTAAAGAGAAAAAGAGGTATAATATTTTATACAATTGAAGCGAATTCAGAAGTTGAATTAGCTGTTAAAGTTAAACAACTAGACAATATAATTTTAAATAAAAAAGCTGAAGAATTTGGTCCTGAAATTTCGGATGGAAACATTGCTAAATGGCATTATGTAGAACAAGGTCATTGGTTAATCGCACATAATTTATGGGGGCTGATACCTGGATTTGATCCTGTAGACGCAGAATGTAAAGTTCCTATTAACGCCTATCCTAAGATTATGAGAGATCTAGATCAATGGGATTTGGAGCACTCTGAAGATATGCAAAAAATTTTAGAGATTACTGGTATGAGACCAGTTACTGGTAGTGGTCCAATTATTATGGTTAAGAATAACAATGTGGAGTTAACATGCGGATTTTCTAGTTTTACTAGCTATTATAATGGTGAAAAGCATACTATAATTGAAGAAATTAATATTAAATTATGGAAATCCCTATTGGAGAGGCTAGTTAAACATGGAGTCATGTTTTATATGCAAGGGGATATACTTAGTAGACTTATGGTTGATATTGATGGTTATCAAAAAGAATATTATGAATTGATGAAAGCTATTAAAAAAACTATTGATCCTAAACAGATTTTAAGCCGGGGAAAATACAATTTCTGGGGAAATAATACTGATAACTAAATTACATTCGATATATACCCATATCTCTTATATAAATAATTTAAATTTTGAAAATAAGAATCAAAAATTAGGAAATAAAAAATAAACAATCTATTTAACTTAAACAGAGTTTTATCCTTTCCTTTTAATCAAGTTTAAATATTTCGATTTATATTTGTTTATAAAATATCATTATTAATAGTTTTTTAAATATAGTTTGGTGTATTTTCCTAATGACAACAAAAATTTCGCTAGTAGGTAAACCAGAAGTGGGAAAAACAACAATTAAAAAGGTAATCTTTGATGGGGAAGACCCGAATGCGTTAATAATATTCCCTCTTGAGGCTACAATAGGAATTAATTATTCTGTACATAACTTTATGGATTTAAAAATTAGTTTATTAGATTCACCTGGTCAATCGCTTCCATTATTGTTGGAGGATGAACAAAAACAAATCTTAACGTTTGGAGATACTAGCGCTATCATATATGTTTTCGATTATCCTACCTGGATCAAAAATTCGCAGGATATTCTTGATGATGTTAAAAAAATCTATGAAATTAGAAAAAAGCACGGATTTGATACTAAAATTATTTTATTCCTTCATAAAATCGATCTTCTAATTACTAAAAAAATTGGAACTATGCTTGCTTTAATTAGAAGGCAAATTATTAAACAATTAGCTCTTCCTGAAGAATTGCCAATTTACTTCACAAGTTTGCATCCAAATTTGATATATACAACTTATAATGCAATATCGGATACAATAAGTGGTTTTTCGAAAGATACTTCCACCTTAAAAGAAATTGTCAGAAAAGCTATTAAAGGGTTATCTAAAACAAGCTGTTTCGTATCTAATCAAGATGATAACCTAATTATCCAAGAGATGTCAAACGATTTTGACACTAGTATACTTTATTATTTGTATGAAAAAATATATTATTTAAGTAAATCACCTGAATCTACAACAACAAAAACGAGTATAATCAGTCCTGGTGCTCAAATTTTAAATATGGTAATAGAAGATATAAATAAATATCATGCTAATTTTAAATTCATTATTTTACTATCTGAAACTATAGAACAAGATGATATGATTAAGTTATTAGATGAATTAAAGAAAGAATTAAACCAATATTATCAATAAAATTAAAACCTAAAGAAGTTTTTCAATATGCTACGACAAGTCTATATAATTTTAAATGATAATATTATATACCAACGAAATTATGCCAAAGGATTAGATGATAGTATCTTCTCAAATGTCTTTTTGAATATTAAAAAATCGGCTTTTTCAAAATTTGCTGAAGAAACTGCTACATATGAGTTTTTTACATATAAACTTTCATACATAGTAGAGAAAAGTCTAAACTTAATTCTCCTTTTTGTTACCGGATTAGGGGATGATTTTAAGAATATTAAGCTTCAATTACAAAATTTTAGAAAGGATTTCTTGGAATTTTTTGGTGATAGAATAAAAAGTGATAATCCAACAATAATTCCTGAGGTTCTTGACCCAATTATTGATAAAATTCATAGAAATTTAAAACCAAAGATATCCATTGTGGGATTTTCAGGAGTTGGGAAAACTACAACAACCAGACTTATAAAATCCGAAGAAATTCCTATGCAACACATTCCAACAATTACAGGTGAGGTTGCAACTATTAAAATCGGTAAATTACACTTATTTCTCTGGGATTTTGCAGGACAAGAACAATTTGATTTTCTTTGGGAGAAATTTATAATGGGAAGCGATGCTGTTCTTTTAATGACGGATTCAACACTTGAAAACCTCGAGAAAAGTAGATATTTCTTTGAGTTAGTAAACAAAGTAATACCTTATGCTCGTTTAGCAGTTATCGCAAACAAGCAAGATCTTCCCAAAGCAATGAAGATTGAGGAAATTGAGAGGTTAATGGGGCAAAAAGCATATTCCATGATTGCTATTGATCCGAATAATCGACCAAAAATGATTCGTATTATAGCAGATATTTTGGATATGGATGCGAAAGTATCACCTTTACTTAAACCTATTTTTGAAAGAGATGTACTAATGGATAAAGCACTAAAAGCATTAGAACAAGGACAATTCAACGAAGCAGTAGATATTTTTGAAAAAATAAGTAATATTTGCTTAGAACTTGGAGATGATTCTCTGTCGATTGAACTTCAAGAGAAGGCTGATAAATTAAGAAGTATTTTAGGATAATTACCATGTTCTTGTAAGATTTTGTAAAAAAACTAATAATTCATTCTTTCCAATTGGTACAATATCAGAACGAAAAATGATTTGTTTCTCTTTATATGGAATTATAAATTTCCATTCAACAGATTTTTCTGTTTCTAAAGCTTTTTCTATCTTTGAAAGAGCCTCTTCAGCGATAACTTTCGGTAATATCTCATAAAAACTTTTACCGATGAAATTTCTAGTAGATGAAGCAATTTCAAATATTTGCTCAATTTTTTTATCTAGTTGAATATCAAGTAAAATTCCATCCATAGATATCCGAAAAATTGAGAATGGAATGTGTTTGAGAAGGATTGAACTTTTTGCTTCACTTTTTTTTAATTCTTCTTGATTTTTAAGTTTCTCTATAGCAGCCCCTATCTCCAAGGCGATTGAAATAATTAATTCCATATCTTCAGCAGATATATTTATTTGATCACTTAATATCATATTAATTGATCCAATAATTTCAAATTTTGAAAATAATGGGATTACTGCTCCAAAAATAGATTCATAACCTTTGAAAAATTGTTTTATAATATCAGGAAAATTCTCATTGAAAAGAGCTACTCCTTGTGAAAAGACAATTTCATAAGGACTTCTATTGATATCTAAATTATTATTGTTCTCAAAAAAAAATTGAGGAAATCCTTTATGAGCTTTGATTGAAGCAATGTTTTGTTTTTTATCTACCAAGTAAATGCAACAACCTTTAAGATTTAGGAAATCCATGATTGAGTTTATTGTATTGTTAAGTAAATCAGCCAAATTTGTAGCTTGATTAGCAATACTTATAAAATTATTCAGAGCATCAATTTTTTTTGCATGTTGCTTAAGTTTTTCTTCAATTGAATATAAATCTGTAAAATCATGAAAGAGATATTGAATATAAAATTCTTCCCCTAACTTTATCTCATTAACACTGACTTCTAGATATAACAGAGTTCCTGTTGATTTTTTTACCCGTGAAATTATAGGGGGTGGTTGATCTATTAAATGTTTAATCATATTCGGATCGACTAATCCCTCATCGAATAAATTAAGTTTTAAAGCTTCGATTCCAATGATTTCTTCCCTTGATTTCTCTACCAAATTTTCTGCTTCAAGATTAATATCAATAATAACCCCTGTATCACGATTAATAATAAATATCGCATCCCTAGCTGCTTGGAATAAAGCCTGATATCTTTGTTCTGCCATTTCTAATGTTTTAATTACAGGTTTGATAGATTCAAAATAAGAAAAGAAGTAATTCTGTATTTCTTTTAACTTGTTGGGATCTGCTTTGTGATCTTTTGGTTCATAATCGAATGCGAGATATGCATCTTTTAAGTTGATGAGATAATTAGAAAAACTTTCGAGAAGTTTATTAGCAAGCATTAAACTTATCTGAGTTTTAATGTCTGTTATTAATGTGATTAAAAAACTTTCATATCCACCTCGTGCAAACTTATTAGGTTGTTTGAAGAATAAATTCGCTGTTTTAATCTCCTTAAATATATGAATAAACACCCCTTTTGTTGGCAATTCTATTAATGAAGGAATGTCTTGTATGAGTTCATCATCTAATGAATTTGGCGCTTTCAAAAAAATACTTGGACCAAACAGAGGATCGAACCTTACAAGAAGCAGTCCAATCAAGATATTTCTCTAAAATTTGTTGTTTTCACGATTTTTAATTAATAATAGAATTATAAAAATTTATTGTAATAAATTTATTTTTAAACAGTGCTTCCTTTAAGTTATTTCATTAAATTTTAAAGCTCACTAAAAACAAAAACAATTCTTGTTGGTGAGTTTATTTTAATTTTAATTTAAGTTCATTTTAAGACAATTGTATTGCTTTTATAAATCTATAGGGAAATATTATAAAAGGATAATTTTTTTTCATTATCATGGAGGATTTGAATATATATCTACAACCAACTGTATTTTTTGATTTTAATAAAAAACCTGTAAGTAGGAAAGCTTTTGAAATCACCAATGGTCTAACAACTGATAAAGAAAAGGCTATTGCTCTATTTTATTGGGTAAGAGATGAAATAAAATATAATATGTTGACATACTTACCTAATGTAAGAGCTAATTTTAGGGCAAGTGTAACTTTGCGAAGAAAAAATGGCTTTTGTATTTCAAAATCCATTCTATTATCATCTTTTGCTAGAGCGGTTGGAATACCTGCCCGAATTCATTTGGTAGATTTAATTAATCACTTAATTTCTCAAAAAGTAATAGATTGGATGGGGACTAACGTTATGTATGTCCATGGCTATAGTGAATTCTACTTAAACGGGAAATGGTTAAAATTAACTCCTTCTTTTGATCCAAAAACTGCAATAAAAGGAAAATTCCTCCCAATGGTTGAATTTGACGGTGAAAATGATGCAATTTTTCCAAAATATGATAAGGATGGTAATCAATTTGGAGAGTATATAGCAGATAGAGGAGTGCATGCTGATCTACCACTTGAAGAAATTGATCTAATTTTTGAAGAGAAATATCCCTCATATGCTCTCTATAAACAAGGTGAACATTATAAACAAATAAAAGAGAAAACCTTAACTTATAAAAAATAAAATGAAATTTTAACTAAAATAACTCTCTTTTAATCCTAATTCTCGTAAATATATTTTATATTTTCCCAATTTGCCGCCATAATTACCCGTAGAAACTTTTATTAACCCTTCCATATTTATAATTCCTTCAATGACTTTTAGTATGACCTTTTCAATATCATTAAGATTTAAAGCGTTAAATACAATCTCAGGAATAGAATAAACTCCTTCTGGCACTCTAAATTCTTCAACTGGTATTTTACCCCTCAATGTTGGACAATATGGATGATTTGTTGTTGGGCCAATTTCAGGAAAATTGGTTTCTACTTTAGATCCTGCTGAACACACACCAAAAATATTACAAACATTATCAATTTCATTAATTATTTTAACAGCTTCTCGTCCTACTTTAATTCCAGAATCAACGGAATCACAGAATAACCATAGATTTCCGCCCATTACTCCCTTAGAATATGAGATTTCTTGTTCAATTAAAAAATCAAAACCCATCATGATAGGAACAGAAATCATTTTTCTTTCAAATTTGATTGTTAAATCCTCATAACCATCTCCACAATGTCCTACATTATTCATCATATTGAATTTCATTTCAGTTTTAAATGGATAATAATCGAAGACAGCTGTGGTAGGAACTACTAAAATTCCTTGTCTCATACGCCTCCCTAATTGGTTATAAAATTTAGATATAGCTTTTTTTCCTGTTCCATTAACCCATAATTGAATAATAGCTCCTAATCTCCCATCAATAGTCTCCTCTTCTGTTAGCCATCTAACAATACCTCCTTCAGCATCTCCAAAAACTGTAGATGGTAAAGCAGTAAAAGAATTAACTGCTTTGTTTAAAAACTTGGCATCTTGAGCAGTGATCATTAACTGACAACAAAACCCCTCAAATGCCTCGCAATAAGTATCTTCTATAATCACCATACAAATCACATCTAAATAATTACTGAAAAGATAAATACTTAATATTATCCTATTTACTTATTAAGTCTAAAAAATATAATAAATTACTAGAATAAATTTATCGGAGATATAATAAAATGCCAAGAGCAATAATATTATATGAAATCGATCCTTCATTTGGTCCCAATATCATCGCAGAATATTATTTGAAGCAAGATGATAAAATTTCTCCCGCTGTTTTAAAAGAATTTTCAGAAAAACATATTGAGAAAGAATTATTTGAAACTACAATCTTTAAAGATGATAATCGCTATTTTTCAAAAAAAATTAATGCTAAATCTCTAAATAAAGATAATCTTTATCTTAGCTTTATTTTACAAGAGGGTGAAGATTTAGTCTCTCTAAAAAGCATCTTCGAAAATGTTGAGGAGAAAATAATTCAAAATTTTAGTGATGATAAAAAAAGAATGAATGAACTTCTACAAAATGCATTAAATTCAATAATGAGCCTATTACAGAAATTACAAGAACCTAAAATCATAAAAGAAACTATTAATGATAGAACAAAAAAAATGCTTGATGATGGAAAACTGACAGAAGCGCGTGAGTTGATAGATCTGGGAGAAGATATTCCTGAAAGATTAGCAGCAGAAGTAAAATCCGCTGACCAATTTTTGAATAATGAGTTTTATAAAAAAGCTAAGAAAAGTTTTTTAAAAGCAGCCGAATTTGCTAGTCTCATACAAGAAGAAGAAATTGCGTCTTTCCTAAAAAATAAGGGAGAACAAGTTGGACTATTCCCCGAATTAATAAAAGAACGTGAAGGTCTCAATAAGCACTTAGAAAAAATTTTTAATGATATTGATATTACTCAATTATCCTTATATAACAATCTCATTGAACCCATAGATAGATTAATTGAAATCTCACTTTCTTTTGAAGATCATGAGTCAATTAATAAATTAACGAAATTGAAAAGCATTTCTGAAAGAGCTATAAGATTGGTAAGAGAACTTAATGATTCAGATAAAAAGATAGGAGAAATTATAAAAAAAATTTAAATTTGTAAACTTATTGAAGCGAATCATCTTCAGATGGAGTTTCTTCAACTGAAGGAGGTTGATATTCTCCAATATCTTTAAAAATTATTTTACAAATGTCCCAACCTTCTTTTGTGGGATATTTTAAGGCGTTCGCAATTAAATTTTCCCCAATATCATTATCTATTTCTACTTTATGAATATTCGGATTATCTTTAAGTATCATTTCATATTTAGCTCCCCCAGTACCTCGAGGAACGATTAAGAGACCTGAATCAATTGCCCTTTCTGTAATAGCATCTTTTAATCTTTTCGCAGCATAATATCCAGCAACACCTGCACTTCTATCAAAAGTTTTAATAGATGGTATTTCTAATCCCCATTTTTTACCTTCTGCTTCGATAGCTGCTGCTAAAGTTTGTGATCTTTTCCCAAGTTTGAATTTAAACTCTATTTGTGTCTTAAACTTCTTCTTTTTTTCTTCTCCAACCATATCTATGTATTTCAAAGTGGCCCCAGCAACAGATTGAGGATTTACCTCGATCGAATATTCTTCCTCTGCTAAAATATCATCAATTGTCTTCTTAATAACTTCTCTTGGTTTGGAGAAATCTACTATTTCTTCTTCAGCTTCCACTTTTGGAGTCGGAGTAGCTACAATATCAACCCCAACTTCAAGTAATTCATCAATTGTCATCTCTTCCATTACTACTTTATCAATGAATCTCCTACAAAGTTTTATAGAATTTCTAGGATTACCTTTTGTTTTCTCATAGATTAATTCAATTAATTTTTCATTTAAAGGAAATAATGGATATAATGGAGGATTCAAATTATTATCTTCCCAGAATGCTTCCATGGATTTTGAGAAAAAGATCTTTAAGTCATTTAAACTAAATGGTCTTAATTCCTGTTCAGGTTCCATTCGAGATCTTAATGGAGCATCTGCAATCTCTATGATTCTAGGCCAAATTTCTTTCAATACAGCAATACTAATAACTAATCCTTTAACCTCATTATAGAGTCTTTTTAAAATTTCAAGAAATTTTCTTTCAGCAGATTCTCCAAACATTCTAAATGGAGATTCTAATTCATCAAAATAAAGGATAAGCACTTTATCTAAATTTTCTGTAATGATTTTAATCAATGCTAGGCATACATCATCTTCTTCAACAACAGAATTTATTCCTAATTCATTTAGCTCTTCATCTTCTAAATCTTCACCTAAGAGCCATCTCTCAGCAAGAGCTTTTTTATTTTTATCTAATTGGTAAGTTACTAATGCTTTAACACAATCAGCAAATACACCAGGGAATTCTCTAATCCCCTTTTGAATTACTTCCTCTATTTTTGGTTTTTGGAAAACACCCTTTTTGATTCCGCCCCACTTTCTCATTAATTTCTCAGAAACAATATCGAGTAATCCTGCACCGAGCTCCTCAATAATACATGTATAAACATGGAGT
>Ga0209635_10002463_pt1 | contig 14183 bp, 14 predicted proteins | sample DeeMarSWOR230_32_FD_187463 | JGI IMG/M metagenome (GOLD analysis project Ga0209635, IMG submission 187463) | Marine sediment microbial communities from White Oak River estuary, North Carolina - WOR-2-30_32 (SPAdes) (version 2) | ecosystem: Environmental > Aquatic > Marine > Intertidal zone >... | reverse complement strand
AAAAATGTTTAGTTCTATTTTTGCTATAAATCCTAGAGCTGCAGCAGAAATCGTTGATAAATTTATCGAAGGAAAAATTGAAACCCAAGAAAAGGAGGTTCTCGATATTGATGAGGAATTATTTCGCCGAGACATTTTGCAGGCAAAATTATATGGATACTTGAAAGTACCCAAAATCATGAGTTTGATACAAGCAGGGAAAACTGGTTCTGGATCGGGGCGAACTATTGAAGAAAATAAACAAGAAATTGCTCAGTTCATAATTGAGAATATGAGAGATGACATCTTATATTTATTGGGGCCAGGGACTACGATAAAAACTATAACTGACCAACTTCATTTACCTAAAACTCTTCTCGGAATAGATGGAATCTATAATAAAGAAATTGTTGGAAAAGATCTTAATGAAAAAGGTATTCTAGAATTAATAGATAAATTTAAAAAAGTAGAAATAATTATTTCTCCTATTGGAGGGCAGGGATTTATATTTGGACGCGGTAATAAGCAGATCACACCAAAGATTCTACAAAAAGTGGGTAAAAATAATATAAAGATTATAGCTACTAGAGAAAAAATGAGAGAATTAAATGTTTTAAGAGTGGATACGGGAGATCTTGAAATTGACAATATGTTTAAAGGATTTGGAAAAGTTATAACTGGTTATAAAGAAGAACTGATAGTTAAGATAGAATAGTCTTTTAGTAAAGATAATATCAGAGTGGTTCAAAAGTATTTAATTTTTCAAGGAGATCCAATACTTTAAGACAATACATATCTCTTTTTCTAAGTATTTCTTCTTCACTACGACCCTGATAATCATAAAATCCTTTACCTGATCTAACTCCAAGACGTCCTTGTTTTACTAAATTTTCTACTTGAGGATATCTTTTATTAGTTCTGAATTCTTTTTGTTTATCAAGGATTAACTCAAGACCCGTAAAATCTTGAGATTGCACTACTCCTTGTACGGGAAGTCTTACACCAAGGATCGTTTTCACACCAAAATCAATTTGTTCAGGGGTAGCCCACCCTTTCTGAAGCATCTCATAAACTTGAACAAAAATAACTCTTTGAAGGCGGTTGAGAATAAAACCCTCTACATATTCCTTCATAACAAGTGGTTTTTTCCCTAATTTTTCCATTAATTCAACTGAAAAATCGATAGTTTCTTGAGATGTTTTTGGTCCAGGCACTATTTCAACTAAAGGTAATATGTAAGCTGGGCAGAACCAATGATGGATAATTAAACGTCCTGGTTTTTTCATATCTGTAATATCGTATATATTTAATCCAGATGTATTACTTGCTAAAATAGTATCCTCTGAACAATACCTATTTAATTCTATAAAAAGTTCGTTTTTTATATTTGCTACCTCATTCACAGCTTCTACAACTAAATCAGCCCTTTCAGCACAAGGTTTAAGGTTATCTGTCAGTTTAATTCGATTTAAAATGTTCGAAATTTCATTACTTGATATCTTTTCTAACTCTGCTAACAAAGTTAGGTTTGAATTTATTAACTTTGTAGCCCGGTCAAGTGTTTTCGGATTTTTATCTACCAAATCAACCATAAATCCATGTTGGGCATAGACTTGTGCTATGGCATGTCCCATTGTACCTGCACCAACAACTAAAACAAACTCTACTTTATCTAAATTCATAATCACCAATTTTGAATTTATATTTGTGAATATATTTTTTCTGTAAATATAAAAAAGTATGTTCAAATTTTAAATTTTAAGAAGAGGGAAATTATATTTAATTAAAGAGTTATTAAATTATATTTAACTCTTTTAATTTTTCTTCAGTTGGTCTGCCTGTATCCCAATCCCATCCTCTCTTATTATAATAAATTTTTAAGTTTTCTTCTAAATCTAATTTCACGTGAATAGTTTTACCCGTTTTTAACTCTTCAGTAAGTATTGCTGGTAACTTATCATCTTGCCGTGTAATTCCTAACTTACAATTTATCAATCTCTTAATATTATTTATCCGTTCTCCAACTTTTAATATTGATTTTTTATTATAATTAAAACCTGTTGAAGCGTTAATATGACCTACAGTATGATCCAAGCTAAGATTAACAAAAGCACAATTAACAGCAGAGTCATCTATAGCTCGGATATCTTGTAAAGCGATAACTCCTTTTTCTCTCCCCTTTATTAAAGATCTACTTTTTCCAATTTTCACTCTTAAATCAGGATAAGAAGCAGTTGTAATTTCTACACTATACCAATCACATTTCTGATGGTTTGCACCTACACAACACGTTATATAGCTTAAAGCTTGACCTGCGAATGCTCTTGGATCGTGCATAGGCATTTCTAAACCTTTTACATGTGCTGCTAATTCAGGATCAACATCTAATTTTTCAGCCATTTTTCGTATACCCTCAGCAAGTAAATCTCCTATTCCTTTCCGGTTTGAAATCTTTTTAATCAAATTTAATATTAATTTACCATTGCCCCATTTAATGTCTTCAAAATCAATGTCGCCCAATATTACTTTAATTTGTGCAATATTAATGTTATTTTCGATTAAATAAATTAAAAATGCAATACAAACTCCAGCTGAAATTGTGTCAATTCCATAAATATTGCATAAATGATTTGCTAAAATTACATCTTTTGAATCAAAAACGCCACATAGAGGCCCAAATGCGGCAACAGTTTCATATTCAGGACCATCAACTTTTATTTCTTCACCACTATGCTCAATGATCGTTTGTTTCCCACATCTCATTGTACATCCTGCACAACCGTAATCTAAAACAGGATATTCTTCTCTAAGAGTTTTTCCTGTTAATTTTTCAGCTGGGAATTCTGTTTCTGTAAAATAATAAGCGGGGACATCTCCAAGTGTCATTCCTATATCAAGATAGCAATTAGTTCCATATAATGTATATAAAAATGATGTTGTAGATGCTAGTAAATTTCCTTTTTTTGCTTCTTCTGCTTCTCTTATTAATTCTCTTCCAATATTAGGATTCATTAATTTAATTTTTTCAGTTCCATGAATAGCTATTGCTTTTAATTTTTTTGATCCCATTAGAGCTCCTAAACCACATCTTCCAATAGCTCTTCCTTCATCATTAATAATTCCTGCGTATTTTACTAGATTTTCACCACCATTTCCTATAGTAGCAACCCTCACTCTTTCATTATTAAGTTCATTTTTAATTAATGACTGTGTTTCATATGTGTTTTTTCCCCATAATTTACTGGCATCTTTAAATTCAATTATATGGTCATGAACGCATAAATAAACGGGATATTTAGATTTTCCGACAATAATAATCGCATCAAATCCGCAATTCCTTAGAGAAATACAAAAAGAACCTCCTGATGTTCCTTCTCCCCAAATTCCTGTAAGTGGTGATATAGCAGTTACAGAATATCTACCTGAAGATGGTCTTATTGTTCCCGTTATAGGTCCAGTAGAAAAGATTAAAGGATTTTTTTCTGAAAAGGGATCATTTTTTAAAACTTCATAATCTTCTTCTGATAACAGATCATATGTTAATTTAGCGCTTAAACCAGTGCCACCAAGATATTCTTTAGCGACTTGAGGTTCCAAATTTGTCACGTCAAATGTTTGGTTATTTAAATCAACAAATGCAATTTTTCCATTATACCCATTCTGAATTTTTTCCATGTTTTTTTCCTCGGATTTATTTTAAAAATTTATAAATCTACCATCCCAAGCATATTCAAATATTTTCCTATATTGTACTTCATTAATTGGACGATATGCTGTTAGCACCACAGCATCATTTATAGCATAATCTACTAATTTATCTAATTGTTCATAATATTCTTGTTTACTTATTTTTGGTTCTTTGATATCCTTAATACAAGTAGGCCCATCAACTGAACGGATGAAATCTTTAAGTGATTGAATAAATTCTTTTAATAATATGTCCCTACTCTTATTTTCTGTTGTTATACCGAAAATAGGGCATAGTTGTATCCATTTATCGGTAACTTTTGCTTTAAATGCAATTGTATATGGTAAAAACATACCACAAGAGACGCCATGATGGACATGGCATATTTTTCCAAAGCTATGACCAAAAGCATGGTTTAATCCTGGAGTTTGATTTCCATAAGCTCCGAACGCTGCAAAAGAGGATGCTATTTGCATATGGCTACGAGCTTCTATATCCTTTGCTCCATACCTATAAGAGCGGGGGAGATATTTTACAATCTCTTTTATGACAGTTAAATTAATTGCATCAAAATATGGATTACCCCAATTTGTTGTAAAAGCTCCTAAAGCATGTGATAATGCATCTAAACCAGTTGCCATTGTTAAAAACGGTGGTAAATCTTTTACAAAATCTGGATCTAAGATAGTAATATCTGATAACAATTCATCATGTACCACTTCAATCTTTTTTGGAGGGTCTCTCGCTGTATCGGAAATTGTTGCATCTTGTGAATTTTCGGCTCCTGTTCCAGTTGTTGTTGGTATAAAGATTAAACTTTTAATTTTTTTATGTAATCCAAGAGATCCCCCTAGGCTTGGTAAAATCATAAATAGATTCAGATCAGGTTTTTCATATTTCACCATTACCATCTTAGCTGTATCCATTACACTCCCACCTCCAATCGCAATCAAAATTTTAGGATTATATTCTTCACAAACTTTTACACCTTCTTCTATTGCGGACACTGGAGCTTCTGGTAAGACACCTGACCAAACTTTATAATCCATGTTTATTAATTTCAAAAAATCTTCTACTTTTTTAACAAATTTTTTTGTAAATGAATCAGTAATAATTAATGCTCTTCTTTCCTCCTTTTCGATAGTAGCTTCTAAATATCTTGCTACTCTAAGCCGTGCTGATTTACCTGTATATATTCTCGATAAGAAAAAATTAGTTTCTATTCCTCTCACGGCCCTAGCTCCCAAAATTGGCATCAGATCTTTAATTATACGTGATTCATACCAAGTAGGCATCCCAATATATCCCTTTTATAATATTATTTAATAACTTTTAAGAATAATAAATAGTAAAAGCTGATTCAATAAAAAAACATTTTTAATATCAATATTCGATATTATCTTAAGTAAGAAAAACGTTAATGGAATTGATATCATAATGAATTAATTTTTACTTTATTGGTGAAAATAATATGAAAATAAGGTTGAATATGAATGAAATGTATAAAATTCCTCCAAAAGATATAATTAATCCAGTAAAAGATAGTATTGATCAGATTAATAGATACACTCCTCAAAAAGATGTGGATCTTTTAGTGGATCGCTTGTCACATTATACAAAAGCGCCTCATGAGTCAATATTTCTAAGTTCTGGTTCAGATCTCCTAATTAAAGAATTTATATTCCTCTTTTCGAATAATAGACAAATAATAATTGCACAACCAACATTTGTAGTTATAAATAATTCAGCTCAAAATGCTGACTCGCCATTATTAAAAATCAGATTAAATGAACCAGATTTCAAAATTAACTTAGAACCTTTAATTGAAGAATTGAAAAAACCATCATTAATAGTAATTGATAATCCAAATAATCCAACAGGAAGTATTTTATTAACTCAGGATGATATCGAAACCATTTTAGATTATGAAAATGTGATATTGTTGATTGATGAGGCTTATTTTGAATTCTCTAAGATTAGTTATGTTCAATTAGTAAAAGACTATCCTAATCTTGCTATATTAAGGACATTAAGTAAAGCATTTGGGTTAGCAGGATCTGGAATTGGATATTTAATTGCTGGAGATTTAATTCGTAGAAAATTCCAAGGATTAGAAATTATGTTGCCCTATCCAAGTGTAATCGCAGCAATAAAAGCATTAGAGCACTCCAATTACATGGTTAATTATTTAAATGAAGTTGAGATTGAAAAGAAAAGAATATATAAATACGATAAAGAGCTAGGTATAACTGTGTATCCAAGTTCTACTAATTTCTTGCTAATAAAAACAGAATTACTAGACATATCCAAAAAGTTAGAACAACAGGGGGTTTTAGTACATGATGTATCAAATCAATTAGGACCAAAATATTTCAGAGTTACTATAGGTTCTGTAAGAGAAAATGATTTTTTTTTGGATTCTCTCAAAAACATTATTTCTAATGCCAAGGATTAAATAAAAATTTAGTAAATATAACATTATGTTCTTTTCTATTATAATTAAAAAATTATGAATAGTTATTTTTTAACTCCTAGGTGATCATATGGGTGAAAGTTTTACTAGTGTATCTGTAATTGGGGCAGGATATATGGGTCACCAAATTATTGAAAAATCTGCTTTATACGGATATAATATAAATATTTTTGATGTAAGTTCTGAGGGATTAGAAGAATTTGTTAGTGAAGTAAAGAGTAAAGTTGATGAGAAAAAAATCAAAGTAGTTATTAAAATCTTTCCCAATATTTCTGAGGCCGTAAAAAATACGGATCTAATCATTGAAGCAGTTCCAGAGAAAATTGAATTAAAAAGAGAAATCTTCTCACAGATTGATAAATCAGCTCCCCCTCATGCTATAATAGCTACCAATAGTTCTTCCATACCGATTTCAAAATTGGAAGATGTTGTTGAAAGGAAAGACAAAGTAATGAATATTCATTTCTACAACCTATTTACAATACCGTTAGCAGATATAATGCGGGGAACTCAAACAAGTGATGCTACATTCCAGAAAGGGAAATTCTGGGTAGAAAGTATTGACATAACGCCCCTAGAGGTCAAAAAAGAGTGTTATGGTTTTGTTCTTAATAGAATATGGAGGGCTATTAAAAAAGACTGTCTAAAGATCTGGGCTGAAGGATATGCTGATCTTGAAACCGTCGATAAAGCATGGCCTATTTTTTGTCAATCTTTTGTCTCAAATGATTATGGTCCTTTTAAATTCATGGATCGGATTGGCTTAGATGTTATTTACGATATAGAGATGTCTTATTTTAAAAAGAGTGGATTAGTAGATGATAAACCACCAGATAATCTAAAAGAAATGGTTGAGAGAGGAGAATTGGGGGTTAAAACTGGAAAAGGATTTTATGATTATTAAACCAAATATTTTTTTTTTGATTTTTAATTTAAAAAAAGTAATATAGACTTAATTTTTGTTTGTTATTATAGATGTCAGAAAAAAGAGAAAAAGATATTCAAAGGATTAAAGAACTAGAAAGTATCAATCTAGCGAGGGAAGAAATTAGAGATTTTGTTATAGAAACTAAGAAAGAAGTTGAAAAAGATAATGATTTATTAGCTAAGCAAATAAATGATGACCTTAAGAAAAGAGGAATTAGATCTATTGATATCGTTGGTGCAATTGGAGCAGGTAAAACAGCACTTATAGAAAAAATTGCTGAAATATTATCTAAGAAATATAAAATCTTAGTTATATGTGGTGATATTACTACTAGAGTTGATGCTAATAGAATTGAGAAACATGATGTTAATACAGTTCAAATAAATACCGGACGAGAGTGTGCTTTAAATGCGTATCATATTTATCAAGTTTTAAAGAATCAAGATTTAAACGATGTTGATCTAATTTTTATAGAAAATGTTGGAAATTTAATTTGTCCCTCCGATTTCAAACTAGGGACCGATAAAAGAATCACAGTAGTTTCGATTACTGAGGGTGAATGGGTGATTGAGAAACATCCTATGCTCTTTAAAATGTCTGATATCGCCGTTATCAATAAAATTGATCTTCTTGAGAGATTAGGAACAAATGTTGATAAAATGGAGAAGGATGCTAAGAGATTCAATCCTAAAATAAAAGTAATAAAAACCAGCGCCAAAACCAATAAAAATATTGATTTATTAATTAACACGCTAGAATTATAGTTATTTTTTAAGGGAGAAGAAATGAAAAAAGATTTAAAAAAAATTGAGAAGATAATTAGTAATATAGAGTTAAATTCTCCTTCTCAAATAAGGGATCTGTTAATTAATTTTTTACATACTCATCTTAAACGAAGCAAAATTGATAATTTCATAGGAGATTATCCTACCTTTATAGAACCTGTGCATCTTGATGAGAATGTTAAAATTGGAGATGATGTACTATTAGGACCAAATGTATATATTGGGAAGGATTCAGAAATTAAAGATTATGTAGAAATTTCAAACTCAATTGTTTTTGATAACGTTGTAATTGGTGAAAATATTAAGTTAGATAATTGCATTATTGGAAAAAATACTTTATTGAGTTGTGAGAATATAAATATCGATAATTGCATTATAGTTGGAAATGTAAGAACAAAAGAAGAACTTTATAAAATTATGTATAAATTTAAGTAGCTCCCTTTTCTGATAACTGAATAAGTTTAAAATACATTTCAGGGTATTATTTTGAATAATGATAAATTTTTCGAAACAAATCTAAAAAGATGGAATGAACTTGTAGATATTAATGCTAAATCCAAATCTTATGATTTAGAAGGATTTATATCGGGTAAAAATTCTCTACTTTCAATAGAACTTAAAGAATTAGGAGACGTTAAGGGAAAATCTCTCTTACACTTACAATGTCATTTTGGGATGGACACCATTTCATGGGCGAGAGTGGGAGCTGAAGTTACAGGGGTAGATTTTTCAGATAAAGCGATTGACTTAGCTAAACAGTTGAGTAAAGAGTTGAATATACCTGCTAAGTTTATTCTATCAAATATTTATGATATGCAAGATGTTTTAGATGTTAAATTCGATATTGTATATACTTCTTATGGAGCTATTTGCTGGTTACCAGATATGGTTAAATGGGCTCAAATTATTAATAATTATTTAAAACCTGGAGGAATTTTTTATATAATTGATAACCACCCATTTGGTCTTCTTATCGATGAACATCAAGAAGCATTTAAAGTAGGATATAATTACTTTTCTAAAGGAAAACCTATCTATTGGAATGAGGATGGGGCATATGCAGATCCTTCAGCAAAGTTAAAAAACCGAGAATCTTATGATTGGCTTCATAGTATGAGTACAATAGTTAATGCTTTATTAAGTGCTAATCTTGAAATTGAATTTTTGCATGAATTTCCGTTTACTTTTCATAATATTCACCCAGATATGAGAAGAAGAGAAGATGGATATTGGGAATTTGAAAATTTAGAATTTACTGTTCCTATGATGTTTTCGATTAAAGCTCATAAGAGAATTTAAAATAAATTTATGATTAAACTTGTTTTTTTGCTTTAAACAAACCACTTATGCCTATAATCTCGAATTTAGAATCTTTTTCAAGTATATTTGAGATAGCATCCTCAATTTGTGGTTTTACATCTTGAAAATTAGGATATTTCTCTTTAGGATACATACTCTCAATATATTTTATCAATGGAGCAAGAGTAGTAATACTCACATGATTGATATATTCTTCGAAACTAATTTCTGTGAAATAAGGTTTTAGGATGTCTCTTCCCGTTTCATTTCTAAATTCAGTAAATAATTTTAACTTCTCGTCTGAATATAATCCAAACTCAGAAAGAAAATCTTTTAATTCTCTGATATGATGTTGACTAACTGTTGTGGAAATAAATCTGCCACTTGGTTTCAACACACGAGTTATTTCTACAAGAGCTTTCTCGATGTTTGGAATGTGATATAACATATGACATCCTATAACAACATCAAAATTTTGATTTCCATAAGGAATTTTCTCTGCATTTATAATTTTAAAATTTATTGGAAGATTTAAAGGTTGTAAGTTTTCTTTAGCTTTATCCAACATTTGTTGAGAAAAATCTGATAAAACAATTGAACAAGTCGAAGGAATATCTCTATAATTTTCGAGCCATAAATGGCCTGTTCCACATCCTAATTCCAATACTCTTTCATTTTCTTGAAGTTGAATTTTTGAAAAGATCCACCTCGGTAAGGATTCGGGATTTGATCCATATGACCAAAGGTTCATCCTGTTAGTTAAGTTTTCGTGAGAGTTATATTGTAATTTTGCATATTCCTTCACAGATTTATTAATTTTCATATGAGATTAAAGAATGTGTTTATCTATTATAAATTTAGCATAAAAAAAATCCTAAAATTTTGATAAAATTACTTCAATATTCTCCCAACCATATGCAACTTCGATATATCTTATTCCTCCAATTTCAATAGCTTGTTCTCCAAGAAGGGATCCTCCTAATTTTTCATAGAATCTACGTGAAGGATTTTCTTTTAGGACCCACGTAATCATACTTTCAATTTTATTTACTTTAAAATAATTTACCACTAATTTAACTAATTCAGTTCCAATGTTTCTATGTTGAAAATCTTGCAAAACGTAAATTGCACATAACTCACCTAAAAATCTCTCTGCTTGGAGTAGAGCAATTATGGGGTTAAATTTTTCTAGGGTTGCTAAAGCAAATCCTACTACTTTATTTTGGTTTGTCTCAGCAACAAAAATTTTTGCTCCAAATGTCGGATTTTCTAATCTTTGTCTCCAATTCTTTTCTTTATCTTCATAAGACAAACTTTGAAGGTATCCCTCCGATATTATCTCTTGATACGCAGCTTTCCACGTATCAACTTGGACTTTTACAATTCCGCTTAAATCTGAGAGGTTAGCTATCCTAAATTTTACTGATTTTCGCGACATTAACTTGATAAGTGGAAATTTAAAATAATAGGAGGTGTACTTTATTTTTTTCTAAGAATAATACCATCTTCTCCTAAAATAATGATATTATCTGTTAATTTTTTAAAAGAAAATGATTTTAAAAACTTTTCAAAACTTGGAAGTACATTCTCATCAATTAAAGGATGAATATCAATCAGAATTAAGTAATTTTCTCTTTCATATTTTATTTCAATAAAATCTTTATCATAAGTGAGAAGAATTCGACTTTTTTTTCTCGCAATTTCTACAAGTTCGCTATTCTTCACCCCTCTCCTGTTCAATTCTTGAACAGTTATAACGTCATATCCTTTTGAGAGTAATAACTTTCTTAAATTGTTAGATACATTTTCGTCCAACAAAAATTTTGCATCATGAGATTGTGGCACTTTTCTCTTCCTCAATTACTTTTCTGGCATATCTAACCGTAGCAGAGATATCTTCTTTAGATAAATCTGGATAAGCATCAATAATGTTCTCAAATGTTTTTCCCGCCTCTAGCCATTCGAGAATTATTGATACCATTATTCTTGTTCCTTTTATTCGGGGTTTCCCATGACATATTTCTGGATCTGCTTCAATCCTCTTTTCAATTATCATCTCAATTAACTAACTAAATAATTTCAATTATAAGAATATTTTTTTTCATTAAATGAATAATTAAATCTCAATTAATATTTATCTATCTCTTATAGAAATCTTCCTGAAAATGAAGTAGATAAAATATTGGATATATATACTAATTGAAAAAGAATAGTTAGGTTTTTACATTGCTTAATTATAAATCTTTCAATTTTTCTTCAAAATACTCCTTTAACAGATAATAAGGTAAATCCCCACTTCTAAGAATTGTATCATGAAAGAATTTTAAACTGAATTTGTCCCCCATTTTTTCTTCCACTTCCTTACGTAAGTCATCAATTAAGAGCTTTCCAGAGAGATAAGATAATGGATAGCTTGGACCACGAGTATAATCAACGACCGCCGCTTTGGCTGCAGATTCTTCAAAAGACAATATATTCATTAATGTTTCAGTTGCATCTTTAATTGATCGCTGTTTACAGTGTAATTGGATATCTAATAACATTGTCATAGTAATTGCCATCTGTGTTCCTACAATTAGATGTTGAGATTTTTTATGATCTTTATAAAAACCTTCTTGTAGCATCATTTCCTCACAATAATGAGCCCATCCTTCTATAGTTTCATAAGCATACCCGAGTAATCTGATGAGAGGAGTAAAAGCGTTATTGTTAGCGAAATCCAAATGATGTCCAGGATAAGCTTCATGAACCATCCAAAATGATATATATGTATAAGATTGTTGTTCCTTTAGCGTGGGACTAATCATAAATATTCCTGGTTGTTCTCTTTTAAAATAAGGAGCTGGTACATAAGCAGCACCAGGTAGGATTGGGACAATATGGGGGGGTGTTTCAATAATTACTAACTTCGTTTGTGGAATAGTAGCAAGATCATGGTTTTTTATGAACTCTTTTGCTCGTTCTGCTTCACTCTGAGTATATTCAAGTACTTCTTGAAAAGTGGGGATAAGATCTTCTTTGAAAAATTCTTTAATCCGCTCACTAAGATTTTTGTTAGGATAGAGTTCTTTAAGAATTTGCCTTATTTTTTTAAATCTTGAACTAAATAACTTATTCCCTTTTGAAATAAGTGTTTTTCGATCCCAAGGAAGTTTCCGTAAACTCAATAACTTATCTAATTTTTCAGGTCCTAAAGCCCAGGCAAATTCATCAGTATCCACAGGTAAACTCTTTATCCATTTGACATGGCTTTGAATAACTGATTCAGCTTCTTTAAAAGTTTCCAGAAGTCTGTTTTTGAGAGAATTATTTACATCTGATGTTTCATTATATGCTTCAGTAACAGTTTTGAAAATTTTAATAGTTGCCTGAATAGTGTCTAAAGCTAAATCTCTCCAAACAATTGGAATCGGAGTATTATTAAAACGAGATTGAAATTCCTCTAAATATTTAGGTAGATTTCTAATATGTATAATGATAGTTTCCGCTAAATCTGTAGTTGGTCCCTTTCGCTGGAATAAAAGGTAAACAATCTCTTGAAAGTAATCTAATCCATTAGGATATTTCCTCCATAATGGAAACTCCTTATGTTTGAACAGGTTAATATTATGATAATATTCCATAGCTTTTAGCGAAATTTGATTTTCGAAATTTAATTTTTCAATATCTAATTGCTTCAGTTCATCAATCCATTTGCCGAACCATGTTAAATTCTCTTCAATATGCTCTTTAGTTCCTGATTCTACTTCTTTTTCGTATTCTTCTTTACCAAACATAACAGCAATTCTTGGATTACGCTTAAAGTATTCATCTATTCCTTTATTTACAATTTCTTCGAACTTTTTGTTCTCATCCATAATCTATGCACCATATTTATAGATTTGAGTTATATTCAAAATAAAACTAAACAGATTCCTTTAGAATAATATTAAAACAGATTTTTATTTAAATTTTGTAGAAAAATCTTAGTTGGAAGGGAATAATCTTCGTGAAACCCCTCTTTCACGAAAGATTGGATTATAACAGTAATATCAAGATAATATTAAAATAATATCCTGATATCATTAGACCAAATACAAATTTTTAAGTATCTTTAAATTATAAGATAAAAAGTTAAAAATTTTGGAGTAGATAAAAAATTATGCCATCACTTAATAAACAAGTAATTTTCTTAATCTTACCTACGTTAGCATTATATATCCTTATCTTTATATTGTTCCTTTTAACACCATTTTCAGACGCTTTTAACTTTATTATCAGATTTGGTGCAATATTTGGATTTACTTCCATGTTCATAGCAACGATAATGACTCCTTTTGTAGTTCAACTATATAAAATATTTGGGAAACCCTTTGTTAAAATACATCATATCTATTCAATTATGGGACTTATATTAATAACTCTTCATCCTGTAGCATTTGCAATTTCTGTAGTAGATATTACTATCTTTATACCAGATTTTAGTTCATGGTATGGTTTCTGGTCTTTAGGGGGTCGTTTAGCTCTCATTTTAATCTATATTGCCGTGTTAGGAGCACTTTTAAGAAAGAAAATAACAAAATATTGGAGAATTATTCATATTTTCAATTATATAGCATTGTTTTTAGCTTATGTTCATGGAGTTCTAATTGGAACAGACTTCCAAAATTTAGGTATTTTAATAATCTTTACAATAATGATAATTCTTAGCTTTAGTGTTTTGATTTATAAAAGATATCTCAAGTTTAAAAGGAAGAAAAAGGATTGATTTTATCTGAAATAACCAAAAGGTTAATCTCTGATAAAAAAAATTAAGTCTCCTTAAGTAAAAATCATAGCTAAATAATTTCCATCTTCTTCCTTACCTAGGATCTTACATGATAATCCCATTTCTAAAGTAATTTGTTTAAGTGTATCAGGATCTATTTGTAAATTTTGGATTTTATCTCCCATGATATTTTTGTATTTTATCTGATATATCATCACACCACCATACTTTCCTAACTTTCGGTTTCTTTCCTGATATTTAAGAAGAATTTGTTCTTTAATTGA
>Ga0209635_10002458_pt1 | contig 14199 bp, 22 predicted proteins | sample DeeMarSWOR230_32_FD_187463 | JGI IMG/M metagenome (GOLD analysis project Ga0209635, IMG submission 187463) | Marine sediment microbial communities from White Oak River estuary, North Carolina - WOR-2-30_32 (SPAdes) (version 2) | ecosystem: Environmental > Aquatic > Marine > Intertidal zone >... | reverse complement strand
ACGTTAGTTGAATTGGGGAGTTTTATGACAGAAGATGGGAATCCAGATAAGTGGGGCGAAGAAGATGACTGGGAAGACGAAGACGAATTCTGATTAAAATATAGAAGAAAAATCTATCTGATTCTTATTAAACTTGCCTGGCTAATTGGTCGGCTTGATCCATCATCCTTAAAGCTTTTCGATAAATCTCCAAAATATGTTTCTCAAAATTTGCCTCGTCCATAATATCCGATGTGCCCACATAGAATGCATTAACTGTGTCTATTGCCTGTGAAAAAAGGTCTACATATTGTTTATTTGGTTCAATGTTCAATCTCCTCGCGAGTCTGCTTTGAGTGTTATAATCTGCTATTCTTCTCTCAAATTCTTTATAAAGTTTTTCTTTCTCTGTCAACTGTATAGTTTTTGGCATAAAATTAAGATAGAGGGTAAGTACTTAAATTATATCATAGTCAAAATCTATCTGATTCAGATTATTTGAAATTATATTATAAGCCCATTTCTTCTAATGACTTTCTAACATATTCTAATCCTTTCCGTCTTACAACTCCAGCGTTAAACGATTTTATACTATCCCATCCACTACTTTCAGATTCAACATCGACATGACAATACCAACATTTGACATTATCTTTTCCAAAGTGTATGTAGTGACGAATAATAGAAAGGGGTAAAGGTAACCCTGACACGACTTTAGTTTCAGCTATAAATGTATTTTTACCCATCGGAATAGTTTCATATTTTGGTTTGGTTATATCCAGTTTTTTTTCCGAAACAAATTCATTTATAAAATTGAATAGATATTCATCTTGCGGTGAATTTGGACTATATTCATTCAAATCCTCAATTTCTGACTGCATTAAATCACTTTTCATAAATGAAATATCTCGTTAAAGATTTACGTCTTTCCCCATAGAACAAAAATCTATCTGATCTTGGGGTTATTCAAGATGCTTGCTCATATTGTTTTCTTTTCATCCAACTCGGCCAGTCTGGGTTTGGAAATTCGTTATCACACGAGGGACATCTTATCCAACCACAGTCACCTAAAGAAGAGTGTCGACAAGCAGCACGTCCATAACGGTCTTCAGAACAAGCCAAAAGTCTTGAAATGCTTAGTGGAAATTCGTAATTACATTTTGGACAGGTATACATTTTTTGTTTGGTCTTAATTTTTCTCATCTGACCCAATAAAATAAGAATAAGATGAAATCTTAAATCATTATCTAATTGGGGTAGGAGTTTTAGATAATTCTCTTATAGCCCTTTCTAGCCATATATCCTCTTTTACATTTCCATCATAGTCTAAAAGACAGGGCTCATCAAAAGATGATTCATCTCCGATTTCCAAGATTTTTACGGCCTCTTCAAGTGGAGGTAAGCCTAAATCATTAAGAGAATACATCAACCATGGTCTTTCAGATCTTGATGCTTTCCAAAGAACACCAGAACGGTACTGTTTGTAGAGTTTGGGACGCACATAATATTCATTAAATAATGATTTTTCAATTCCGGGTAATTCAGACATGTCCCGTATAGCCATAAACTTTCTATTACTTAAAGTTATTCCCTCTGTTTCCATGCATTGTAAAATTTTTCCTAACAGTCCTCTTGAAGTATATTTATAGGTTCTCCTAGTTTTAGGAGGTTTTGGTGGAGGAGTGATTTCTTTTGTTTCTACTTTTTTATACAATCTTTCCTCTTCTAATGTTTCAAGACTATTTTTCTTTTCATATTGAATTCTAGCCTCACTGAAAGTAATCGGGTTTGGGTTTCTTGTATCTTTAAAGATATCTTCAACAGTTCTTCCAAAATGGTAGCATACGTCTTGTGCTTCAGATGTGGAGACAAGAGATCGCGGACATGAAACAATTCCTTTGAAAGCTTTGCAATAAGTATCATTACCACTGAGTATGAAAAAGTTAGGACAAAAAGTATAAACTCTTTTACCTGGTTCAACCATTTTATCTTATATTACTCAAAACTCGAAAGATTTAAGTCTTATTTCTTCTCCCACAATTCCTTCAACCTAGAAACAAACTCTTCTTCTGTCATCCTCTTCTTCACTTCTCTCCATGCAGCCGGACAATCCTTATATTCTACACCCACGATGCTGTGGATGAGTTTGTCAACCTCCTTCTTATTCTCTTTCGTAACTTCTATTCCAGCTTTGTTGAAGATGTGTTGTAGATGCCGGAGGTAGCAAGACATATTGATCACTTGGGTAGTTCTCAACAAAATATTTACAGATTTAATCTTTTGAAATCTGTTATTGAAAATATTTTTATATCTTTTAGATTGGAACAATATTTTTTAACTATCTTTATTTTCTCAATAAAGTTTGGAATTTGTCTTATGCCCTTTTCTAAATATACAACAAAAATCAATGTTGGTTTTGTATTTTGAAGAAGTTTAACAGAATAATCGGCCAAAATTGACGCGCCAACTAAAACTTTTCTCATTGGATCGTTTTCTACTTCGACAATATAAACAATTTTACCAGATTTTTTACTTTTTAATAAAACATCTGGTTGATAGATGTGCATTTTTTTATTAGGAAGGTTATTTTGTCCGTCAATAGTTTCAGCAGCAACATCAAATTTGTTTGAATATTTTTCTTTAATCCATTTTTGGATATTTTTATGTTCTTTTCTCATGTTTCATTTTTGGAATTTCAGACTTAAATCCATCTAATTCGAATTATCAGTATACTGTATAGTCTTTAATAATTATTTTGGTAAATGAAGAAGAATTTAATACGGAGGTATTGTAGTAATGATTACTTCTGAACAACTCAAACGTATAGTTAATTCAAATATTAGGAAACGTGAACTACCTGTAAATAAGTTAACAGTTAAAACCTTCGAGGACGGTTTAAGAATATGGAATGATGTTGATATATTAAATTTTTTTGAAAACAAAGCGATGAAGTGGCAGCCAAAACATGATGTAGCAATTTTTATTCCTTGTTCAGCTTGGAAACCATATTTCTATTCCATGAGCCACAAGAATGGGTATCTGAAAGTCCTAATTTCATACATTGACGTAATTGATTTATTCGTAGTAAGTGAACCTATGGCAATAGTACCTTATTGTTATAGTGATGAATATCCTGTTAAAAATTATGACTATAATCCTAATCAATTTTTCATAGGAAAACTGTCAAATCCACTCGTAAGACAAGCACTAAATATCTTTATAGAAAGGTTAAGCAGGTGGATATCAAAATATCATAAACAATATTCGAAACGAATTTTAATTTTACCAAAAAGTTGGCATCTTAAAGTATTTCTAAAAGTGTTGTTACGTTCAAATATATCTTCGGAAGATTATCATATTTTATCATTATGTGGAAGGTCCTTTCAATCAACTGAAACTCTAACTAAACAAATTAAATTATGCTTTTGAAATTAATGCACTGAGCCTTTAACAATAATGTGTTAATTATTAAAATTTAGTTGTTATCTCATCAGTAAATAATCCTTGTTTTTTCAATCTTTCTAGTATTCTCTTTTCTTTTTCTGTATCTTTTTTACCTTCTTTCAAGGCTTTTTCTACTTCTTTTTGAGATTTACCACAGTTAGAACAACCTGATGTTACTTCAGTTTTATCATTCTTCTAACCCGATAACAAAAATTGGAACCTGTATAGCACTCTTGAAATGAGGCAAATATCTTACAATCTTCTCAAAAGTTAAACTTCCTCCCCACTTCTGTTTATATTCTTTAATTAATTTTTTCAGAAACGCGCTTGTAACTGCTATGTAAACTCCTACATCTATCTTATCTAAATTAGAATACGACATAGTTTGAAACTTTAACAAGTCAATACCCAAGAATGATGAATGTGAAAAAGCTACTTCTACACCTACTCTTTCTTTAAAGAAGTCTAACTTAGCCTCAATGTCCTCTTTTTCGGCTACTTTTGGTTGTTCTTCCCATCCAAGCTGTAGAAATTTTTCTCTGAAAATTTTATTAACGTTTGGACGAGTTAATTGGTTAGATGGGATGTCTATCGATTCAATTATTTGTTCTATTTCCTTTCTAATACGTAGTTTACTATTTAGTACTTGTTCGGCAAATCTATAAGACCAAGTCTTAAATTTCATAATTAATTATGGGATAAATAAAGATCTATACTTTTTATTTCTATTGATTACCAACCGTTAGGATAATGAACAACTTTTCTATCTTCAGCTCTCCAAGCTTCTACTACTTCATCTTCTTCATTTTCTATTTCTATAAATTCATAATCGCCAGATTCTTTTGCCACTTGTTTCAAATATTTAACTAATTTTATAGCATATCTTCTAGCATCTTTATGTGTTCTGAAATATTTTGTCTCTGTTGGTTCAAATCCCCAATTTGTAGCTTCGTAAAAACTTACTTTAAAGAATTTAGGTTTGATTTCCCCTTTAAACATGATCGATCTGATCGTTTTACTTGTATATAAAGCCAACTCCCTGACAGCCACAGCATTCGTACTGAGAGCCATACAATATATATAGAAAAATAATCTTTCTTTAAACAACGGAATTTTCTGACCCCATTCTTAGTATATAAACATCTCCCGTGCTAAAAACCATCGAAATCCTTAAGAATTCCATATATCATATCATACAACTCAACAGGATAAAAGGTGAAAAACAATGTGGGGAAAGAAAAAAGATGAAGAGGAAGAGGATTTGGACGAAGAAGGGGACGAAGATTGGGACGAAGAGTAATGCTAATCTCATGCTCCTAAATGGAGTAAAAAATGGGGTTGGGGGTGAAAATTTTGCCGAAGAAAAAGAAGACTGAAAAATCTGGATAATCTTTATCATTCAAACTTTCTTTTCCTTTTTTCTTTTTTTATCATTTCTTCGCAACATACATCGCTTTCCTAAAAATTCAATCCTTATTGACACAACAATTCATTAAATTAATAAATAAAAACTCTGATTTCCATCTTAACAATATGCCAAGAAAACCCAAGAGAAAGAAAGAAACTGAAATCGAAAAAAGAGCTAAAGACTTTGCTGAAGAAATAGAAGCCATCGGGAAAAGATTCCACAAACGCATGGAAAGAAAGCATAAACAATGGGAAAGGGAATGGGAAGGTTGGTGGTTCAGAACCTTGGGTTTCATAGGTCCTCTCATCAGGAGTATTTTTGGAATTATATTCCTCGTGTTTGGAATATGGTTACTCAATTGGATCAACATACCAATGGGGAGTAATTTCATCTCAAGATTAACGAACTTTATTTTCACAAACCTTCATTGGTTCTTCGCTTTTTTTGTCTTCTCTAATTACACCGAATACTTTTCCAAGAGATACAAAAAGAGTTATTGGATAATCTCCCCACTAACAACCAGCATAGGAATAGTCATCGTTCTCTGGATTTGTGTTTGGCTACTCAACATAATCAACGCTTCTGTAGGTAGCAGTGTAATAGCATCTGTCTCAAACTTTCTGTACTCAAACCTAGCAGGAATATTATTTTTATTCTTAATCTTAGGTTATGCCTTTGTAATCATCAGAATATTGATAATGAGACCGTTGGTGGTTAACATGAAAAAATCTAAAAAAGTAAAGAGGTTGTACAGGTCAGGAAAGGATAAGATTTTGGGTGGAGTTTGCGGAGGAATAGCAGAGTACTTTAACGTAGATCCGACTATAATCAGGGTACTTTGGGTCTTGTGGTTCTTAGCCTTTGGGTCAGGGATATTGGCGTACATAATAGCGTGGATAATTATACCGAGGAATCCGAAACATAAATGGAAATAATAAACAACTAACAAGAAAACTAATCTTCCTTTAAAACTAAGAATAACGTCTTTTTATCTCTTCTAACCTCTTTCTATATTCTTCTACAGGATATTTCCTGAGAACTTCTTCAGGATCTGTTATTCTATCTATTTTACCTAGCCCTATTTTTAGTATGGCAGAATAAAGGTAAGAAACTGCATCTTCTTCGCTTGAAAACTTGTATGCTTCCCAATTATTTCTTATTTTAACTAGAGCTGGATTTGGTGTGGGAGAAGGTTCTACGTAATACACAATCCTTGTTATGGTATCTGATATTCTTTCTAAAACGTCTTTGGTAGCTCTTTTTATTGAATACAAAGTTCCTGACATATCTAACAAAATTATACTCATAAATTTAAATCTTTCACTTATAATTCAATTTCTATGTCAATCTTAGAAAGGACTGACGACCGAGATTGGAATGTTTATGCTCGTGGATGCGACGCAAGTAAGTATGAAAAGGCAAAAGCCCTTAGAAGAGAATTCGTTAAACCTGGTATCATTGTGGATTTGGGTTCTGGTACTGGAATAGTCGAAGTTATATTGTCAGAACTCTCTTCCAAAGAAGAATCTGAAAGGTCTTTTGTAGTGGGTGTAGACATATCTCCAGAGATGTTAGAAAGGGCCAAGGATAGAAAAAAAGAATACGAAAAAATTCCAGTTGATTTAGTCAGGAACGATTTAACAAAATCATGTATCGCAAATGAAAGTGTTGATACAGTCCTCTGTTTTTCATTCCTACATGAAATATATTCAGATTCTGGTCTAGAAACGATGATGGATGTTTTACGTGATGTTTATAGGATGCTCAAGCCAGAAGGTAGGTTGATAATAAGAGACGGTCCAAGGTCAAAGAATTGGAGAAAATCTTACTACTCAAAATTCAACAAAAAAGCGACAGAAGAATTGTTCTACAAGTTTGCACGCGATTTTGATCCACATAACTTCGTAGAAGATTATATTCCAGAAGAGAAACCAGAGTATAGCATTGATTTCGAGAAATTGGATGACGGGATGATAAGGTTGAGTGGTCCAGATTGTTTCGAATTCCTGACTAAGTACATATACAAGGAAAATTGGGATGTAGAAGTAAAAGAAAAATTTGGTGTCTTCACTCCTGAACAATGGAAAATTGTTCTTGAATCTTTGGGCTTCAAAGTAAACAATTCAGAGACTTATCTAATTCCATACCTTAACAACCGTTACACACATGATGGAATAGAACTCTACAAAAAATTTAGTGGAGAGTACGTGCCTACAGAATATCCAGACAGTACGATGATATTAGTAGCAGAGAAGGTTTGAAATAATAAAATTTATACAAAAAAAGAGTTAATTCTATGAAATACGAAGAAATCCAGAAAATGGATTTGAAGAGCGCTAAATGGATTGCTCCTGATACACTTCAGGATTAACGAATGAAAAGGTTCAAAAAAGGTTGAAGAGTAAAAAATAATCTTTTAAACCTGAAATATAGCATAAAGATGAATAATTAGCTTTCTATTTTTTTCCAGGAAGATATTTTCTCAAAAAATCAAGGGAAGTCATTGTGCGAGGGAGATCTGATTTATTAAAACCTGATGCATAAAAACCCCCGTGTGTAAAGGATACACCAATTTTCTCGTAAAGAAAGCCATATAAAATTTTTTCCAATTTTTCTAGCATATCCAATAAATAGATACTCATAAACTTAAATCTCTTATTGATTCATTAATCGTATGGAAATTTTCAATATAGACAAAATTTTAGGAATATTGGGAGAAAACCCTGAAGCATTAACCTATGGCGAAGTTTTTGCTAAATATAAGGATTATAATCATTATTCTACCAGCTTATTAATAAATCTTCTTTTTCCTAAATTCAATATATCTAAAGTCGGCCTGTTCTTTGGTTATGTTGAAAAAAGTGAATTAGATATTCCTAAACTTTACAGAAAATATTTTTTACCAACAATTTATGATTCAGTAAAAAAAGGAATTATACAGCATGAAATAACTATCAAAGAAAAAATAAAAAGACGTCAAACACATACAAACTTTGTCTCTGATAAAAAAGAAAAAATTGACAAAAGACTCGAAAATGAAATGGAAAGAAAAACACGAATCCAACCGACATTGATGTCCGTTGCTGAAGATGTGGTAGATGAAATTTCAAGAGTTTATCCAAAAAGGTTTGCAAGTGCATATTTATTCGGCTCTGGTTGCTATAAAAACGATAGACCTTTTATCTATTATGGGAATGAAGATGTGATAAGGTCTGTTTCTGATTTAGATATTATGGTTTTTGGCCATGGTTTAATAAGGTTAAGTAAATTAAAAAAAGAGCTTGATAAAATCTCAAGAAGTAGAAAAGTTCTTTTAGATCCTTATTTTAGAGTTTTTAGGGGTTCAAAAAAAGACAAAGGTATTTTAGAAAAGGGTGTTCTTATTCAATAGAATGTCCACTATTTTTCAATTCCCAAAAGATAATCTTTCTTTAAAACCTAAAATATTTTCTTCGTACGTATAGAGATTATGGGAAAATGTAAACTATGCAATAAAGAATCGTCCTTGATCTCTTCTTTAATAGAGAATTATAGAAAATCCTGACTTAGAAACTTTAGAGTTTAATTATTTTCCGACAAGGATTTAAAATTAAGTTAACATATATTTTGGCATGGAAGAATCTTACGAGTACATGATGAAAAATGAAGGATTAATACACTTAGAAGAAATTGAAAAAGTATACGGATTATTTCCAGTGAAACTAATCCTCGGTTTTTTGAAAGATGTGGGTGGGTGGGTTAACCAGGAGATAGTCAAATCAGAGAAACACTGCGTTAACACATATGTGCTGTTGGATGATATGTATAATAAAGGATGGGTAGATAGGAGAAAAGTATAAAAACTATCCCAAAACTTTACCCGCTTTATTTTTTTCTCTCGGTATCCACTCTATTTTAAAATCTATCTTCTTTTTTTCGATAAGAGATTGAACTTTCTCGAATAATTCTCTCAATCTATCCTGTTTGATATGCCATTCCATGTTTATCTGGTTCACAACCAACTTACTATCAGAGAATATCGTAACCTTAGAGTTTTCTTCGACGAATTTCAAAGCTTCTATTACAGCAAGGTATTCGGCCTCATTGTTCGTTATGTTCTTCTTCTCGAATGTCTTGACTTTATTCTTCTCAGGAATGACAAAACAGTATTTGTCTTCTCCTCCATCAGTGTATATCTCCATGAAATCACTTGATTTCCAATCTCTTTCCAAGTTCAGGTAATATAATCCTCGTGGATTTAGAATCGATCAACCCAACAAAAAGTTCAGGATTCTCCGAATGAATGGGCATCAATATTTCAGGACAGACATCCCTCAGAATAGTTTCAAGCTGTTCAGGGGAACAATGACCGGAAGTATGAGCAAACTTCATCTTGAGTCCACAGAGTTTAATCCAATTCTTCAATCTTTCATAAGTGAAGGCCTCTTCTTCAGAATACGGCTCTGCCTTTCCGTATATGTACGTACCAGGAATATCAGAATCGACAGGCTTGAACTGAATCATCATGTTTATCCCATTAGTCGTGTAGATCAAGTATTCCTCTGGGTTTTTCAGTATCTTACCTCTTCCATCAGGACCCCATACAAACCAATCGTCATTTATTTCAGGATCCTCAACCATCCTCTTCTCATGGTTTTTCCTTCCCTGACCAAAAACTTCCACGTAATCATCTGTTCCTGATTGTTTCGCTCTATTCAAGTATATCAAGAAATCTCCCTTTCCAGGTAAATCTTTAATCAGACCTGTCTTCTGTGTTTCTAATAAAATGTATGCTAGTCTCGATTCGATCACAAACTTCCTTCCGTGTTTTTTGGCAACCTTCCAAACTGTCCTCACCCTGTCCAAATCAACGGCAGAACCGTCATAGATGACCAAATCATCAGCTTTCTCGACGTGGTAATTAGTTTTTCTTTCGACATCAGCTTCAGTAGGTAATTTATGCTTGTCGGCCTCTCTCGGTTCTTTAGCTAGGTTTGTTCCATCACAGATCATACACTTGATGTTCATTTTCTTTAATTGTTTAATGAATGTTTCAGTCAAACCTTTCATGTAACCAGATAACCTAAAGTCACCCGTATAGACAATCGCTCCAGATGAAGTACGAATGATGAATGAATGTGCCCCAGGAACGGAATGATCGAGAGCAAAAGGATTGATAGTTATGTCTTTTATAGTCTTACTCTTTCCAGACTTTAATTCTTTGAATTCTAAGTGTCCAACTTTTTTATCCCAAGTCTGGTAGTAAGTTCTATTCCTGATCTTTATCAAATCCCTTGTGTATCGACCTGAGTATATGGGAATATCCTCTCTAACCAAAGGAATGTAACCATAATGGTCCATGTGAGCATGCGTGATCAGAATGGCATCAACGAATGGTTTACCTTTAGAGAATCTGAAGAAGTTCTTGAACTGAGGGATGATGTTAGTCTTGAATAGGTCATCGATGTTTTTTGGTCTCAATTCAGGCCATTCAAAATATACAGCTTCTCTGGAGAATGAAGTGCCAAAGTCGAGGAATGCTCTAGTCGATTTGTCCTCTAACAAAACCTTATTTCCGCCTATCTCCTGAACACCACCAAAGAAAGTCAGATTAACCATTTAAACCAATTTCTTCTTTATGAAATCATTACGAGGGAATTTTATCCAAAGTTCAGTCTTTATAGAATGTTTCTTTCCGATTCTCTTAAGTCTTTTTAACTGTTCTTTTTCTCTTTGAGTTGGGTAATACTTTTTCTTATGACATTCTTTAACTTCAACTATCTTCTCAATCTTGTTCTTTCCAGGCTTTAGTATCAAAAAATCCACTGCCCCACCTATCGCAACCTTCAGAACGTTCTCCTTTCCATATTCTTTAATCAATTCCTTCTTTGCTTTATACTCACCCAAGTATCCTTTCCTCATCTTATCACATTAATATTTCAAAAGTAAAGAGAAATTATTTATCTATGGTAATAAAAGCAGTGTTGTTCGACTTAGATCAGACTTTGATAGACTTTATAAAGATGAAAGTAGAGGCTTGTCGCTCTGCGATTAAAGCGATGATAAAAGCAGGTTTAAAAATAGATGAGAAAAAGGGGTTAAAAAAATTGATGGAAACTTACTACAAACTTGGTATCGAGTCTGATATTGCATTCACCAAATTCTTGGAAGAACAGACAGGCAAAGTCGATGAAAATATCCTAAAGACTGGTATAGACGCTTATGTTAAAACGAAACCAAAATTTCTCAAACCATACCCTTACGTCCTCGAGATGTTAGAGATGTTAAAGTCTTCAAATCTAAAACTCGGTATAGTCACGGATGCTCCCAGAAAAAAGGCGATGAAAAGACTGGATGCAATGGATATCACGGATTTTTTTGATGTTATCATCACGTTTGATGATACCAAAGTTAAGAAAACAGAAGAATTACCCCTAAAAGTTGCGATGGAAAGATTAAACTTATATCCAGAAGAAATTTTGTTCGTTGGTGATAGTTTCACCAGAGATATCCAGCCTGCAAAAAACCTCGGGATGAAAACATTACTCGTGAATAGGTATGATGATTTAAAGAAGATAAAAAATTTTTTATCGAATACTTGAATTAAAGATATCGTAGCATGTCTTTAACAGAATTTAGGACAAGGTCGGGCTTCACTTTACCCTTATCATTTCCTCTTCCAGTTTTTACTAATATAGTTTTACATCCCATTTTCTTACCAAACTCTACATCAGTTTCTATTTCATCTCCGACAAAAACAGATTTTTTAGGATCTTTTAACATTCTCTTGACTGCTTTTCTCATGTAAGCAGAGGGCTTTCCCAAACACTTGGCTCTTGCATTTGCTGCAAATTCCACGGCCTTAACCCAACAACCAACACCCGGTATCATCTTTTTTCCCACTTGCCATTTTCTACCCATAACACTCGTCAATAGTTCTCCTCCTTTGTCAACAGCATCCACAGCTAGTGTGAGTTGTTCATAATCAAAATCCCAGTCTTCTGTCACTACAACAAAATCAACTGGTGGTTTATCCTTAACCTTAACACCTGCATCCCTGAGGTCTATTTCTGTCCCTATGTTTAGTGCTAAGGCAGTTCCATTATTCTCTTTTATATAATGACCAATGACAATTCCTGCATTGATCACTTCTTCAACATTAACTTTAATCCCAAATTTTCTCAACCTATCAGCAATGCCTCTTCTCGATTCGATGGTGTTGTTAGTCACGAAGAACATATCTTTATTCAACCACCTCAACTTCTTTAAAACGCTCTTGGCTCCAGGAATGAGTTTATCCCAGAACCACAAAGTGGAATCAAGGTCAAAGATGTAAGTGTCGATTTTACTGAAATCCATAAGAATAAATGTATCCGATAAAAAATAAAGGTTATGCAAAATTTCCAGAAGAGACTCGATGAAATCATAGATAAGATCAGTTATCTGGAATCGAGAAGAATAAAGATAGGAAAATTCCTAAGGGAAATAAACGATTCTTTGAAGATAGGACCAGACGAGGAGTTACTCGACGAGAAAATCCTAAAGGTTGTTCCTATTCATTCTCTAGAAAAGATGAGTGTTCTAGGAGTGGATGGAGGGATTGTTAAACATAGCTATCACGGTTTAGATTTGATGTTGATGAGGTCAGCTGGAGTGAAATTCGATTATTCTGATGGAAAACTGAAAGAAGTAAAATATTATCCGAGTTCAAACCCATTACCGACTCCCAAGATAATCTTCGATTCCTTCTCAGATGTTGAGTTGAATTCTTGTTATAATTTTGAACGACAAATCATGGAAATAAGTTCGACGATAGAAGCGATAGAGAAGTTTAAGCCTGATGTTGCTCTATTGGACGGTTCTATAATACCACATTACATTCCGAGACCAGACAACCCAATCCTGATGGAATATTATACCAATTTAATAGAAACTTACAAATCAATGTTCGAACTCACGATGAAGGAGAATATCATACTAGCTGGTGTAATTGAAGATAGTCGTGGTGTTAAGTTTTGTGATATTCTCATGAGAAAAATAATGTCTCAAGTCGAATCAGACCTATCAAAGGAATTAAAATTGATCTTGGAAAAAACTAAGGACAGTAACCTTTTATATTATGCTTTGAAGAAAGGGGAGAGGACGTGTATTTTCAATTATTCTAAGAATCCTATTGTGCATCCAGTACTACGAGAATTTGAAGGCATGAATAAAACATTCTACAGCTTCTACATTAAAACGGTTGATTTTGATAGACCATTGAGGGTTGATTTTTTGGGTATTGGAAATGAGTTGGATGTTGTAGACAAGCTCTCATCATTATTGATGCAGACGAGTGGGCATTCAGGCTATGGGTTACCTGCTGTCTTGATAGAAGCTGACCAGAGAGCAAGATTAAACGAGAAAGATTTGGATATGTTTTATACTGACTTAGTCAATAAGATAGGAAACGTTTCAACTTTATTTAAAATGAGAAGAGAGATGAGACCATTTTGAATTTTATTTCTTCAAGCTTAAATCAACGCCGTTCAAACTTACCTTTTCGGCCATGCCAGATATGATAACAGAATCATCATCTTGTGAGATGTCTCCCTTGAAGTAGAGGATGTTCAAATTATCATTTTCCAACTTAAGAGGTTGCCAATCCGCTAACTTTAATGATCCAGAGATTCCAGTGAGAGATATTTCGTAATTCTCAATATCACTCAAATAATAACTAACAGGTGTTCCCATCAAATGAAATTCCACATCTTTTTCTCCCTCTTCAGGTACGAAAATAATATCGCTCAATTCCACTGATGCAGAAGAACCAGATACTGTCATCTTGCCATTTACATCTATTGATACTTCACCATTCATACTTTCGATTTGAAAATCAACAACATCACTATCTTTAACTCTCATCTTCTGACCACCGACCGAAACTGTATCGTATTTTATTGTTCCTTCAAACGGTTTTTCTTCAAGGTCAAAATAAACGTCCTTGAAACTTTCCTGAGAAGTTGTTATTTTTAGCTGTAAAGTTCTGTTGACGGATACGACGGGTGTGAATCTTCCAGTCAACTTACTTAGATAACTTCCTATGGTTTTTAGATATTTTCCCAAATAGTTTTCTTTAAATTCTAATCCTTTTTTAGAGAACAACAAAAAACCAGTTATTCCGATTATTATAACTAAGGCCAGTAATATTCTCCAATGCATAATATCCAAGTATATTTATAGTAGTACAATGATAAATTTATAGCATAATCATAAGGTGGTCTCTTGAACGGGTTTGGAGAGAATATTTGGAGTCAGTTGGTAAGTCTAATCCTCTTCCTAATATTCATTTTCTTCTACTCGAGAATAATGGTTCAACAAATACTATTCAAGTTAGAGAAGAGCGCCCA
>Ga0209635_10002456_pt1 | contig 14213 bp, 11 predicted proteins | sample DeeMarSWOR230_32_FD_187463 | JGI IMG/M metagenome (GOLD analysis project Ga0209635, IMG submission 187463) | Marine sediment microbial communities from White Oak River estuary, North Carolina - WOR-2-30_32 (SPAdes) (version 2) | ecosystem: Environmental > Aquatic > Marine > Intertidal zone >... | reverse complement strand
GATCTCTGGAATAACCAGCAGTCCCATAAATGAAAGGGTCATAAAAGGGGCCCTTAATTGTGAACCTAACTCTTTGGCAAACCTATCTAACTCTATATATTTTTTTGATACATCGATATAATTCAAGTTACTCATGATTCCAGCTACAGGTAAAGGCAAAATTTTTTCCGTTTCCCCGCATACAGCACTCAACCCTCCTCTGTATTTAATGATTATATTTACTGCCCTACAGATATCGATATCATCGACACCAACTGAGATTATATTGTGGGAATCATGGGCAATGCTTGATCCTATTGCACCTTTTTTGAGCCCGAAATTTTTTACAAAGCCTATTGATGGAGATAGATCCTTATATCTGTTGATAACAACTATCTTAAGTATGTCTCTTTCTGTATCTGAAATAATGTAATCATTAATCACTTTTGGTTTATCTACCATTTTATTTGTAATCAGCTCTCCATCAATTGCCTCAATTATATGTATATTTCTATTTTGGTCTTTGATTGCAAAATCACCAACGTCCTTCTCTTTTGTATTAAAGTTATTAACTATCCTTTTGCGTGACTCCTCTATTAATGTCTTTCCATCTTTCGCAACAAGCCTTCCATTAATAAATGTTTTTAAAATGGTAAGGTCGCTAAGATTATCGATTACTAGAAAATCTGCGAGATCCCCAACCTGCAGTAATCCCACATCCAGTCCATAATGCTTTATAGGATTAAGAGATGCAATTCTCAAAACATCTATCGCATCCACACCATAATGAATGGCTTTTTTAACCATTGTATTAATATGCCCTACCATTAAATCTTCTGGATGTTTGTCATCACTGCAAAACATGCACGTGTTTGCATATTCTTTTGCTATTGGGATCAATGCATCAAAATTTTTAGCAGCAGAACCTTCTCTTATCTGAATCTTCATACCGCATCTGATTTTCTCAAGTGCTTCAGACATAGAAAAACACTCATGATCCGTTGATATCCCAGAGGATATATATTTTTCCAATTCTTTCCCCTTTAAGCCAGGGGCATGACCATCGATCACCTTTTTGTGCAATTTGGCCAAACCGATTTTTGCCATAATTTTCAAATCATTAGCCAAAACCCCCGGAAAGTTCATCACTTCGCTTAGACACATGACATTATCAATCTTGAAAAGTGTCTGAACCTCATTAGTATCTATCCGTGCACCAGCAGTCTCAAAAGGAGTAGCCGGCACACAGGAGGGGGCTCCCCAATAAAACTTAAATGGAACAGAATTACCATCATTAATCATAAACTTAATTCCGTCTATTCCCATTAAGTTGGCAATCTCGTGTGGGTCGCAAACCGATCCCACTGTCCCGTGAATCACAGCCACCCTTGCAAACTCCGCTGGGATAAGCATACTACTCTCAACATGAACATGGGAATCAATAAATCCAGGTATAAAATAGCTTGAATAGTTTGTATTCTCTTCAACAATCTTTGATATTCTTCCGTTTGTAATTTCAATAGTCCCTGGATAGACCTCTCTTTTTACAACATCCACAATATTGCCAGATATTTGACTCATGGTCTCTCTCATTTTTTTCCACAATGACTAATTTTAGTAAATCTGTTATTGTAATTTAATACAGATAACCGTCAAAGAAAACGAGATTGGCATTCTTCCTCTTAAATCACAAAGGTAAGCTTTTAAAAAATAGAACGCTATAGAATACAAATTTGTTTTTGTTCAAAAAAATAGAAATATCCTCTAGAAATGGATAGCATTTTACAATATATTTATTTTTAAAACTATTTCCTACAGAGAAAAGGAGGATGGCCCATGAACGAAGAAAATACAGAAGAAAAAATGGCACAAGAATCGGAAGAACAATCTGAGACTATCGAATCAAAGGCCAATAATGCCGAATTAACAAAAGCCGACCCAGTTAAACGAATAATAGCATTCGTTATAGATGCTGTGGCTTCTATGATAGTCGGGTTTATCCCCCTTGTCGGAGGCATTATCGGCGCCCTTTATATGCTCCTCCGTGATGCTTTGCCTATCGAAGCCCTTGAGTATAAAAGCATTGGGAAGAAATTGCTGAAATTATCTGTTGTTAAGACTGAAGTCCCTCCATCGAAAGTAGATTATGCTATTTCTGCAAAAAGAAATTGGATGTTTGCACTTGGTCCCATTATGTTGTTTTTCTTGTTTATACCAATTCTCGGCTGGATCATTGATATTCTGCTCGGAATCGCTGTTTTTATCTTGGTTATCATTGAGATTATTAAGATCTTCACCGATGAGAAAGGACAACGATTAGGCGATAAGATGGCAGGTACAATGGTTATAGAGAAATAGACCAAAGAGCAATATCAGAGGGATTGATTTCAATTCTTTAATGACCTGCAAGTTTCATCCCTGTGTTGAAGGCTGCCATATTGGCATCAAATTCTTTAGGGAAATTTTCTTGCAATATTGGCTCCAGTGATTTTTTATCTAAAGGCAACACACCAGATCCAATCAAAGCGCCGATCAGAATCACATTTGCAAAAATAGGATTCCCAAGTTTGAAGGCTTCATCTGTTGCCTTTATCACGATAACTTCAGCTGACAATTTCTCTATAAGTTTCAAAAGCTCATCTATTTTAGGATATACATCATTGCCACTGGTCACATCTGAAGAGTATATCGGCCTTGTATTTGTTATGGTTACGACATCTGGATTACCAAACCGGCACAGCATTCGTAATGTTTCTGCTGGTTCCAGGCTGAGAATGACATCAGCATGTCCACTGGGAATTAATGAGCCATAACAAGTATGCTCTGAGATTCTCACATGGCTTGCAACCGATCCACCTCGTTGAGAGGCCCCATATGTATCCCCAACGCTTACGAAATAACCATTCTGAACCAATGCTTTTCCAATGAGAAACGATAGTAATACGTTACCCTGTCCGCCAACACCAGCAATGATCATATTCAATGGCTCTTTTGAGAGTTTTTTCATGACTCTGCTACCTTCTTAATTATGGCTCCGTGTGGGCATATGTCTGCACAGAGGCCACACCCGGTGCAAACAGCTTCATCAATTGTGGCTTTCCTTAACTCTTGATCATAGATTAACCCTGGGCATTGGAATACTCGAGTGCACACCCTGTTGCAACCACAAGCCTCACCAATACAAATATCTGGGTCCACACTTACCACATATGGAAATCTCTTCTCTCTTTTAGCCCTGACCATCTCGCACTCGCGACGCATTATCACCACTTTGGCACCACCCGCTTCAGCCAACAATCTTAGGAGAGTATCTATTGTATTTTTCAGTTCAAAAGGATCACATACTTCTACATGTACCCCGAGCGAGCGACATAAAGCTTCAATATCTATGTGAAATGTTGGTTCACCGGTGGCAGTCATGCCAGTTCCAGGGTGAGGCTGGAAGCCGGTCATAGCAGTGGCATTATTATCTAAAATAAGCAGGATAAAATTCGATTTATTGTAGACACCATTTATTAATGCTGGAATGGCAGCATGCAAAAAAGTAGAATCACCGACCATAGCTATTACCGGCTGCTCAAAACCAAACCTGCTCAAACTGCCCAATCCATTAGCTACTCCTATTCCACTCCCCATTGCATGCATTGTTCTAAGCTGATAATATCCACCTGCTGCAAAGCCCAGGCTATAACAACCTATATCACCACATACGAATCCATCACGTCCATCCAATTGAAGCGCATTCTTTACCGCCCAGAAGGTAGCTCGATGTGGACAACCAGGACATAGATTGAGGGTTCGACCAGGTATAACCCTATATAGTTCATTTACTTCTTTTTCGTAAGTGATATCACGTGCCAGATAGGTAACACCCATAAGATTAGCTATTGTGTTAATAACTATATCGGGATGTAATTCACCATACAAAGGTATATGTCTTGACCGTTTTCCATAGAATACTAAGCGTGGACTATCCGGTGGTAAGTTAGCTGCCAGTTCCATGACACTCCGTTCAATAAAAGGATCGCTCTCCTCCACAAATAAAACCTTCTGTGATCTGCTCAACTGTTTGCTTACCAGTTTCTCTGGTAGGGGCCAGGTAGTAGTTAATTTGAAAATGCCAACATTGTCCTCCAACTTCAATTCCTTCACTGCTTCGGTGCAATAGTGTGTGCAGGCTCCAGAGGTTATGATCAGCAGTTCTGCTTTTTCCGGACCCGTATAGTAATTATAGGGAGATACCTCAAATTCTTCTTCTGCTTTTGCGAGCTTTTGGAGCAGTACCTTATGCAACTCAATGAAAGGGCCTGTAGTAAACTTACTTTTTGTCGGTTTGAACATATCCCATATGATAGGAAAATATGCTCTGTGCTTACTTTTAGGTAGTTTACCCAACTCTACATTGCCCCTCGTATGACCAATTCGATTTACGCTTCGTACTATGCAAATGGTATCCAGTTCTTCTGAAAGGTCAAAGGCCCATTTTGTGATATCCTTGGCATCCTGAGCATTGCTTACTTCTAAAAGAGGTAGGTTCATCCACTTGCATATATTTCGTGAGTCCTGCTCGTTCGTACTTGATATAGCTCCAGGATCATCAGCTACTACAGCAACGAGTCCCTTGCCTATCCCAGTCATGGCGAGATTTATCAAGAAGTCAGAAGCAACATTAATCCCATTTTGCTTCATAGAGGCGATAGCTCGAATACCTGCAAAAGATGCGCCTGCAGCAGCCTCTAATGCAACTTTTTCATTCACTGACCACTCTGCATGAATACCCATTTTTTTAGTTATAGATGACAAGGTATCCATAATCTCTGATGCTGGCGTTCCCGGATAAGAGGCAGCAAAACCTATACCAGCTTCAAGCGCTCCTCGGGCGATCGCTTCATTGCCTAACAAGAGCTGCGTTGTTCCTGGGGCTTCTAACTCAATGCTTGCCATGCTGCGTGGCACCTCCTTAAATTTTTTTAAGTTTCGATCTCTCAACTAAAAGTCTATCAACTACACTCTCTGACATGCCTAAATAAAGCAATTTCTTTTTGTCACCAGTCTTTTTGATGATTTCCTTAAGCGCCCGCTTCTTTTTAAGAAGGGCTGCCTCTTTAAGATGAGCTAGATTCTGTGAAGGCAATTGCCTAATCTCAAGCTTCTTTCTCGCTTTAGCCCGCTCCATGAGTTCAACACCGACATCAGTGCGGATAAGAACAGTATTCCAGCCCTCAACTCCCTCTACAGAGCCCACTGAAATATCGGCAAACTCAGACGTCATATCCAGACAGTAAGAACATGTTGGCATAATAAATTCTCTGATAGTATCCAGTGAGAGGGAAACTTTACCTGAATTACTATATACATCGAATGTGTTTGCTGGAGGAGGAGGAATATCAAATTTAACCACCTGCGTTAAGTCAAAATTTTCTCTCAAAAACCGTTGAAATGTATCATGGCACAAGGCCCAGGTGCAAAACAGTCCGATCACGAAATTCACATTTCCTACATCCATCCTATTCACTGGTGGATTTTCTTTCATCTTACTTATGGATAATACCTGGCATGGCATAGCAACTATTCCTAACCTCTCTTTGCTGTCTTTGGCAATGCAATTCAGGGCATCTAGCGTAGAACAAGCCATGTAGTTAGAGCCAGCGCATCGAAGTATCCCTTCCTTGCTTCGAGTAAAGAAAGCAGACGGAATCTTCTCGGTGGACATTTTTGCCAAAACTGCACTGTCAATGTATCCCTCTTCCAGCGCAAATGACATGAGTGTAGTCACAACTCCCCCATATTGTGCCCTTTCTCTGATATTGAAATCCGTAGACCTTGCTATCAACACTTCCCTAACAGTGCCTAATTCATTCGCACTATAGTCTGTCCCGAAAATTTTCTGGCTGATTGTATCTAAATCTGTGTTGGTTCTGGGGCAATATTGATAGCACTGCCCTTCTGAGATATCACAATTATCCAAAAGTACTATTCTCCCTTTATAGGAGACCAAATAGGGGCAACTATGAGCACATGCTCCACAGTAAGTGCAGAGGCCTTTATCAACAACCTCCTCTTTTAGTTCTCTACAACCTTTAATTTTCATATCCATCCACAGTAAAAAAAATCAATACATCCTCATCAAGAGAATGCCTCTGAAGGCATCTGATTAAGAAGAGTTAATTACAAAATAGCCTACTCTTTTCCACACCAAGGTAATTCTTTCAAGTTTTTTTATATTCAATACATTCTTAAATATTTCTTTTATAGAAATTGGAGCCTTTATCATTGACATAAGTCTGATTGCTCAAATAAAAAAAGAAAGGGGGGTATTGTTTTTTATCAAAAGTGCTTTAAAACCTATTTATTTCAGTCTCTCCATCTTATTCTCAAAACTGTTTTTGACAATGAAGGTTGGAGCAGTATATAGCTCATCAACTGCCCTACAACTGAAAATAGGATCACAAGTTGTGGGCCTATGAAAAAATGAATTAATTATATCATTATCTTAAATAACAGGCAGTATAACACCACCTGAAGGGATAATGTGTACTTCAGGATTTGGAGGGCAAATGGTTTCACTCAGATCAAATGCCTGGTCAAGGTCATCGGCGTAGAGGAAACCCATTTTTTCACCACTTGCTCTTGGGATGTCCTTTGATACCAAGATTATCTTAAACCGATGCTGAAGAGCCAGAGTCAATCCCAAGGCCATATTGAAATCAATTGCACCACTGTCCATAATCAAACGATTATTTTCAAAATATTCCAAAACTCCTCCGAAAAGATTATGGCCATATTTTGAATGGAAAGCTTCAAAACTGTCAATAAAGTCATCGGGAAGGTTCCCTATGCAATCAGCAGCTAAAATTATGCAGCCACCTTCTTTTGTCACCATCGAGGCAGGAACAAGAGGTTTTACAATCTGAGGACCTTCTGCGTAGGGAAAGGAAGTTATGATTGTCAAGTCAGCCTTCCTGGAAAATTTTTGAGCAATAATCTCCTTGCTCTTCTTAATCCCTGCAAGATGAGCATGAACGGGATCTCCTGAGACCAGATCATACACCTGATCATTCTGGTCGAGGATGTTATTAATTACATAGTTGAGATTTGCCAAGCGGGCAATTGCACAGACCTGTTCATAGAAGTTATTTCCTTTTATCTTTCCAAGTCCGGTTCCTTTTTGAAATGTATATTTGAAATGATGCTCCTGTATAGCGTCAAAATCTGCAACACCCGGAAAAAGAATCTTTCCTCCGCCACCAAATCCATTCATGGGATGTGGAAATATAGAGCCAATGCCAATCCTAAATGTTGCTTCATAAACTTTACGATTGATCTTTACTTCTCGGCCTGTCTCGAGCTCTCCGACAGGAACTAAGTCAGAGGCATAGCAGTCGTGGTTAGCAAACTCATATTTGTCTAATAGCTCTTTTCCGAATGTAACCTCTAACTCCGCTAGTGTAAGCCCTCGATGCGTGCCTACCGATATGATAACTGAAACATTTTCTCTGTGAACAGGGATTTGCTCGAGTTCTTCTAGCAAGGCCTCAAGGATGAGCCTTTTAGGAGATGGACGGGTCAGATCCTCAATGATAATAGCTATTCTGTCAGAAGGGGAAAGGCTGTCTTTTAAGCTACGTGACTGTATTGGATTATTTAGAGCATTTTTAGTAAGTTCTTTTACATCTCTTTGTAAGGAGTAATCGTTAAATTTGGCAAAAGTGAGCACTTTCCACTGAGGTGGGATTTCAAAAGGTCTTTTCCGATGCTGGTAAAAAAGGAAGGCCTCTTCCATTTCCTCTGAAATAAAAAATTTTAAACGAGCAAATACTTTTTTCTTACTTCTTCATTTTCTCGTAAGTCCTTAATACTACCGCGATACCTGATAACGCCATTATCAATAATATAACCACGATCGCTAAGCCTTAAAGCAAATCTAAGGTTCTGTTCTGCTAACAGTACTGTGAGACCTTTCTCTCTTAACCGATCGATCTGTTCTTCAAGAGCCTTTACCAATAGTGGCGCAAGACCTTCGGCCGGCTCATCAAGAAGTAAAAAATCTGGGTTCGTCATCAGTGCACGAGCAATGGTCAACATTTGTTGTTCGCCCCCACTCAAGAATCCTGCCTTGCGGGAGTCTATATATTTTAATGGTTGAAACAGATCATAAATAGACTCTTTACTCCATCCCTCCCCTTTTTTAGCCTTTCTCTCCGAGATCTCCAAGTTTTCACCCACATTCAAATCAGCAAAAACTCTTCTATCATCAGGTACATAGCCAAGTCCATGCCTTGCAAGAAGATAGGGCTTTTTTCCAGTAACAATCTTTCCCTTAAACTTAATGACACCCTTCCGGGGAGGAGTTAGGCCCATAATACTTCTCATGGTAGTGCTTTTCCCAGCCCCATTTCTGCCCAAAAGGCAGACAATTTCGCCCTCAGACACATTCAGGGAAACTCCAAATAGAATATGACTCAGGCCATAATAGGTATGAATACCATCAACTTCCAACATCAAACTAAATCTCCCAGATAGGCCTCTTGAACCTCCTTATTATCTCTCACCTGATCCGGTTTTGCTTGGATAATGGATCTTCCTTGCTGCATTACCATTATCTTGTGAGCAATAGAAAATACCAACTCCATATCATGCTCACAAAATAAAATGGTCAACCCCAGTTCAGCACTCAAACGGTTGATAAGGTCTATGGTGAATGATGTTTCTTCTGGAGACATCCCGGCGGTGGGCTCATCCAAGATTAATAGTTCTGGTCGATTACCGAGAGCAATAGCTATTTCCAAAACTTTCTGATCACCATGGGACAATGAACCACTAATGCTGTTTGCTTTATCAGTAAGGCCTACATTATTTAAGATGTCACTCGTCTCCTGAATAACCTGACCTTTCGTGGGTGAAAAAAGTTTAAAGGTCTTCTTCTGATGAGAAAGTATAGCAACCTGAACATTCTCAAAGACAGTCAATCGACTAAATATGTTTACAACCTGAAAAGATCGGCTGATTCCTTTCTTACAAATCTCATATGGAGGTACACCGGCAATATCTTCATCTTTAAAAATGATTCTCCCTGTATCGGGCTTTAGTTGACCAGCTATCAGGTTAAAAAGAGTGGTCTTCCCAGCACCATTAGGCCCTATAACAGCAATAACCTCTCCCTCCTTAACGACAAGGTTGGCCTCATTTACGGCCAAAAAACCATCAAATGATTTCTTAATGGAATCGACACGCAACACTTATTTTTGCTCCTGCATATAAGATGTGACCTGCCCTTTAAACTTTTCTGTAATTAAGCCCATTACCCCCTCCGGTAGAAAGAAAATAAGCAATATCAAAATAATTCCTAAAATCAATGTCCAGTATTCAGTATAAATACCAACGAACGTTCTGAGTGCCATTGTTATTGCAGCCCCTAACATGGGACCCAGAAAGGTAAACCATCCACCCAGTAAGCACATAATGAATATTTCCAGTGAGAGAACCCAGAACAATAAATCAGGAAAAACAGACCTCTCCAACACAACAAACAGAATGCCCGCAATTCCTGCGAAAAAGGTTGCTATTACTATAGCGGCAAGCTGGTGTCGCCTGACATTAACACCTACAGCCTCACATCTCTGCGGATTATCTCGTATCGCTTGAAGGGTAGTACCAAAAGGCGATTTAAAAATGAGATACATTCCTCCTAAACAAATCGTAAGTACTATAAGGATAAAGTAATACGAGCTCGTTAAAGATGAAAGAATCGATGGCATTGGAATCCCATGGATTCCGTCATCACCACCAGTAAGGCTATACCAACGAAAAACGATTGCCCAAATCAGAGATCCTAATGAGATCTGAAGCATGCCAAAATATAGTCGGCTTAATCTCACGCAAAACCAACCGATAAGCAAGCCTACAAATGCTGCCACCATAGGTCCGGCGACAAAACCGACCCACATAGGTAGTGATGTTTTGGTCAAAATTAGTGCAAAAGTATAAGCACCCACTCCATAAAAAGCAGCATGATGAAATTGAAACATACCACCATGACCCACTACCATATTAAGGCTCATGGCCAGAAGACCTGTCACAAACATGAGTGCTATGATATATGTATAAAATCGAGGAATTATTGGTGGAAGAATCAGCAGAATAATAAAGAGAGCAACAATGGGCCCAGATGATTTCAGATTAAAGATGTTTCTAAACAATGCGTGTACCTTCCGCTCTGTATACCTATAAGGTTGCAAGTATTAGCTCTCAGCAATAGTTACCACACAGATTTAAGCATACCTGTAGGCTTCCAGATTAAAATGATTACTACCGCTGCATATGGAAAAACTATAGCAAATTGTGGCCAGAACAATACCCCAAAGGCCTGTGTCAGCCCAAAGATAAGAGAGCCAACCAGAGCTCCCCACATGTTACCGAGTCCCCCAATGGTGACAATGAGGAAGGCCTCGATAATTATCGTATGATCCATCCCCAGGGTAATGCTAACTGTGGGTGCAACAAGGGCTCCTCCTAGCCCAGCAAGGTAACAGCCGATTACGAATGCAATCGCGAATACCCAGCTTACATTTATACCTACCGCCCCAACCATCTCCCTATCAACTGCTGCTGCCCTAGATATTTTCCCAATCTTTGTTTTATTTGTAAAAAGCCATAGAATGATGGCTACAAGAGGTCCAATAATGAGTAAAAACAGATTATAACGTGGGAGAGATGAGCCAAAAATCGCAATCGATCCCCTCAGATGAGGAGGTGCTACAATCGATCTGTATTCGGCGCCCCATATCAGTTTCACCAGATCTCCGAGTATCAGCATTATGGCAAAGGTAAACAAAAGAAGCATGAGGTGCTCTCTCTGGTAAAGATGGCAAAACAGAGCTCTCTCAGCTATCAAACTTACTGCGGCTACCACCAATGGTGCAAAGACTAATGCCAGCCAAAAGCCAACTGAGCTGCCACCAAAAAGGTTTGCAATACTAAATGCTGAAAATGCCCCTATCATATAAAGAGAGCCATGTGCGACATTTGGGACCCTAAGTACTCCAAGCACAAAACTCATCCCAGAACATACAATAAACAGGATCATCGAACGGCTAAGACCCACCAGGAATTGAGAACCCAATGCCGAAAGGGTAAATACCTGCCCTATATCCATGAGTATAATGTTCCTTTAAACAAAGGGGTCAGATCACTGACCCCTTTTAAACCTAATAGACTACTTTCCGCGCGCCTTCTTAATCTCCTCACAAGTTGGCACAGCGTCTGGCCCTGGAATGGTTGTTATGTCTGTGGCAATTAAGAAAGGATAGTCTGGAGATCTCTCGGTCTTGCCAAAAAACATGGGCAGCACGGCCTGATGATCGCAGGCTCGGAGTTCTATTTCGCCTACAGGGCTGCCGACTTTCATTCCTTCAATGGCATCGATAAATCTCTCTGTATCCACCTTGCCCGCTTTTTCGAAACCCTTCATTATAAACTGGGCTGCGATATAGCCGTAAAGTGCGCCAACCTTTGGGTACCTCCCGTATGCCTTTTTAAAAACCTCAGCAAATGCGTTATTCTCCGGGGTTTTTGGAAAATAGAAGTGATAGTTAGAGGTGCCGAGAACTCCCTCAGGTGCTTGCTGTCCTAACGGCATAAGCGTACTGAGCTCGGTAGCAGTGTGTACGAACATGGGAATCTTTTTCGCAAACCCAGTTGCCTTGGCCGCTTTCATAATGTTTACCATGCTTGCGCCACCAGTAGCGAAAATGACTGCATCAGGTTTTGCAGCCAAAATAGCGGTAAGATATGGTGTCAACTCAGGCTCGCCGACCTTCCACCATGACTGGCCTACCATCTTTACATCGGTCCTTTTTTTCATAAGATTACCCCACACGCCATCAGCAAGTGCATGACCGTACTCATAATCATCACCGGCGATCCAGTACTTTATGTAGGGCTTTTTGGCCAAACCAACCGCTGCCGCCTTGCCAATCATGGATGTGTTTTCTGTGATACCGAAAACATAGCGATGCCCTTTCTCCCCAGTTATCTTGGCACTCTTGGAAAAGGTGCAAAAGAAGGGTATCTTTTCGTTTTTTACTATCTGAGATACTGCAAGGGCAACAGAGCTACTGATCGTACCCATAAGGATATCTATATTCTCACGCATTATCAATTCCTTGGTCACGCTGATACCGAGATCAACCTTAAATTTGGTGTCCCTTGTAGTAAATTCTATTTTCCTCCCTAAAACCCCACCTTTAGCATTAACTTCATCAACGGCCATTTTGAAAGCATCACGAACATCATACGTAAATGTTGTGGCTCCTCCACTGTAACAATCCACAATACCGATTTTGATTGGCTTTGCAGCCGAGGATGATGGATAGATAAAAAAGAGAATAGAAAAACAAAATAACACAGTAACTGCCAAACATGCCTTTTTCATTATAAACCCCCCTATTTAATGTTGATAAACTTAAACCTTTCCTTACTATCCCTGTTTCAAAGCACTTAAAAGTTTTTGTTTAATATCTCTACCATAATGGTTAGTAAAGTCAACATTAAACAGATGAATATAACGTATCTATTATTTCTCCCAATTCCCTGGATTCATTATTCCATTTGGGTCTAAAAGCCCCTTAACCTTCCTTATTAGTTCGGCAGTATTTGGATCCATTCTCTCCATTGCTAATTTTTGTGCTCCTGTCTCTCCTTTCCAAACTATCCCCCCCAAATCAAAGGTCAGTCTGTTTGATTCCTCCAAGGCCTTTCTGGTTTTTTCTGCATCCTCTTCATCAGCTCTGTTAAAGGAATAATTAAATCCGAACATAATGCTATTACCCATTAAGACCTGGTGCACATAAGAAACTATCATTCCGTATTTATGCGCAATCTCTATTCCCTTTCTCCATGCCTCTGGAACCTTGTCTATGGGCAATATTGCACCGGTATATTCAAAACCCCCGCCCTTTCGAAAGTCTGCTGCCAGAGCAGCCAAAGGAGGCACATCCACGAATCTCTTCTCTAATGCCGGGTGTAAATTTTCAACAAATTGTACCGTGTTTCCTCCTTTGAACTCTCGAAATAATTTTTTATACATATCTTTTTTTAGCTCGAGTTCTTCCTTCGCATGCGCGGATACGATGATAACAAAAAAGACGTGATTCATCCAATCTGGCTTCTCCTGGTTTATAAGAAAGAAATCCTCCAGTAAATCAAGATGCATAACCTCGCGAATGCCATCTGTTATTGAATCTATATCATCTGTAGAAAACGCCATTACCTCCCTGTATGGCGGTTTGGGATAGAGCCGTATAGAAAGCTTTGTTACAACCCCAGTTGTTCCAAACCATCCTATAAACAGCCCTGATAAATCTGGCAGTGGCCCTCTTGTAAACCAATATGGGCTAACAGAACATGATCCTATCTTGCATATCTCACCTGTTGGAAGCACTACCTCCATCCCATTTATCATATCCGAGTTAACTCCGTATCGTGGTGAGATATGTCCATGTCCCTGAATAAGGGCATTTCCCACGACCGTAACAGTGGGAGGTGCCTCTGGGGTAGAGTGTTGAAGAGTAGGGTAATATTTCTCAAGATATGTCTTTAGTGCGGCCTGTGATACCCCTGCTTCAACTACAGCGTATCTATTTGTCTCATTGACTTCGACAATATTATCCATTCTTTTCATATCTAAGACTATCCCAGCCCTATTTGGTACAACCAGAGCTGACAGAGTAAAACCTCCACCAAGCGGAGTAATAGGAATATTCTCCTTGTTGGCTAAAATGACCACCTTTTGCACCTCATCAACGGTTTTGGGCATGACAACATAGTCTGCCTTTCGGGGATGTTGTGCGCCTGGGTCTCGGGAATAGATAAAAAGCTCCTCTTGATTGTTTGATACCCTCTCCTCCCCCACAATATTAATTAATGAGCTCAATAAATCCATAAAACCTCCTTGATACCTCACTTTCAAGTAACTAACGTTGAAAGTGAATAAAAACTATAACCTATTTCTGTTATCCATTGTTTATTGGCTATATTTCACTTTTTACCTTTCAGTTGTCATTTAACAATCCCTAAATTCCTAAATCTCTAAATCTATCTTTCTTTTACCGCTCTAATAAGCAACTGGGCCGCATGATTAATTTCAGCCTCGGTAGTAGGTCTCCCAAGGCTCAATCTAATCGCTCCCATCCCCACCTCTTCTTTGACATCCATGGCTTCACGCACATGAGATA
>Ga0209635_10002455_pt1 | contig 14214 bp, 10 predicted proteins | sample DeeMarSWOR230_32_FD_187463 | JGI IMG/M metagenome (GOLD analysis project Ga0209635, IMG submission 187463) | Marine sediment microbial communities from White Oak River estuary, North Carolina - WOR-2-30_32 (SPAdes) (version 2) | ecosystem: Environmental > Aquatic > Marine > Intertidal zone >... | reverse complement strand
CAGCGCTTTTGAAGCCCATTCCTATCTTCCCTGGATGAATCACGAATGTGTCCATCTTTATACCAGTGTGATCGGAAGGCCTCCGACATTCTTCAACGAAGGAATAGCTGTAGCCTTTCAGACCGATCCCTACAACAACGACTACGAAGCCAGAGAGAAAAGCGGCGAAAGAATCCATGATTTAGTCAAAAGATACAAAGACAGCGGTGTTTTGTATCCGGTTGAAAATATTATAGAGAATTCAGGTTTCAATGCGGCTGACTACACTATTACCTATCCACAATCCGGATCCTTTGTTCGCTACCTCATCGACACCTACGGGATAGATTCAATGAAAGCCATTTTTTCCTCTGTCAGCAGAGATGCCTCAACGGCAGAGATAAAAGCGGCCTTTCAGTCGGTCTATGGAATTACGCTTGAAGATGCCGAGCAAGACTGGCTGAACTTCATCGGATAAAATGATGGGGTCGCATCTTAACATTTAACATTTGGAGAAACGGCAACGAACATGAGGCCATATCTCGTCACTTGGAGGGCTGAAAAAAGGGGCGTCAGATGTCCGTTTCAGAGATACTATGGGCGGACATTTCAAAGAAGTGGAAGATGGAGGACTGATAAGTCAGAATTTATGGTGCGAATATGCTTTTGACAATGGATTTTTCCTGTGGTATTTTTCAATAAGCCAAAGAAATGATAGGGGAGAGGGGCAAATCGATATTTATAGAGATATCTCATTTTTATCATCTACAAAACCAAAGGAATAAGAAATGAAAAAACTGGCCATTATACTCATGCTTGGAGCTTTAATGATCCTCGGATTTCCCCAGGGCGATACCACTCCGGAGTACACCGTGATTCGGATCACAGACAACGAATTCCGGGATTATGAACCCCAGATCAATGATAACAATGACGTAGTCTGGCAGGGCTTTGACGGCAACGATTATGAAATATACATGTATGATTGGTTGCTTGATTGGATCTGGCAGATCACTGATAACTCATACGATGACCTTTACCCTCAGATAAACAACAACGGAGATATTGCTTGGCGGCAAGATGATGGCACCTACATGTCGATTATGTTCTATGAAGAAGTCGAGGATACTATCTGGGAGATCAGAACCAGCGCCAGGGATACAAGTTGGAATACGCTGGTCCCGTTCATGAACAACAACGGAGACATTGTCTGGCATGAGAATACCGGATATGCTTACAACATCTTCTTTTATGATAACTCTTCGGGAAACATATTCGCGTTAACCACTGACACGATTGTGGATAACTACAACCCGAAAATAAACGACAGCGGAGAAATAGTCTGGTTCAGGTATTATTCTGATTTTTTTATCACCAGCAGAGATTATCATTCCATATTTTTCTATGATACAAACATCGGTTCTGGCGCATATATCTGGACTCTTGAAACAGAAATCGGTGCATTAGAGACAAATATAGAACGTCATGAGCCGAGAATCAGCAACAGCGGAAACGTTGTCTGGGCGTTCTATGATGAGGGACTTTCAGATACGGAAATATATTATTATGACCTCCAAGCTGATGAAGTCCTGCAGCTTACAGACAATTCGGGTTATGACGTTATCCCTGATATAAACTCTGACGGGGATGTGGCCTACAGGGAAGAGGCTGAAGAAGAAATGCGAGATGACATAATTTTTTACGACCATTCAAGCGGAGATACGGTCAACATCAGTGACTCTGAACACCAACCCTACCAGGGACCCACGATGTGCCGGATCAGCGATAACGGTTATGTGACTTTCCAGGCTCTCGAGCTTGAGATGGTGAGCTGGAACAACGAAGTATATGTCTGGGATGGCTTTGAAATAATCAACATCTCGAATTCAGCGGATAACGAATATTATCCCCGAATAAACAGCAAGGGTAATGTCGTCTGGGCAGTGGATACGGACGGAGAGGACGATGAGATATATCTTGCCTACCTGCCCGAAGAAGATGATGGTGACGGAAATGGAGACGGCGACGAAGACGGCGGTTTCCCCGACTGCTTCATTGCCACAGCCTGCTACGGCTCGCCGCTGGCTGAAGAAGTTCAAGTTCTCCGCAATTTCAGGGACCAGTACTTAATGAAAAATCCCGCGGGCCGGGCTTTTGTCCGTCTTTATAACAAATACGGACCCAAGGCGGCAGATTACATCCAGGATAAAGAGACCTTCAAAAAAATCATCAGGCTGCATCTCAAACCCATTATCTGGCTTATAGAAGTCGTATCTTAATCTTTGAGATTTGCTTGATCCTGCATCCAGAGGCTTGCATATCACTTGAAATCATTACATAATCCTACAGGAGACAAATCCACATAAAAAAGCACAAGAATGGACGTTGCTGAAATCGTATTAATAATACTGAATCTGTGTCTCGGATTTGGATTCTGCATACTTTTAAGTATGAGTTGACGCCCGCTCAAGATAAATTATAAATGTTTTAATCCCCAGCGAGAAAAAAATATGCCCAACACACAAGGAAAAGGAAAGAAGGAAGGAGGCTGAAATGAGGAAATTCTCTATCCAAGCGACATTATTTTTGGTTTCCGCCAGTTTCTTGGTTCTGGCTGTGTGTGCGGCCAAAAACCAGGCCACAGCTAAAGACGGAAAGCTCTGGCCAGAGGTCGAGCCTTATGAAACCGGGCATATCAAGGTTTCAGACATCCATGAAGTTTATTTTGAACTCTGCGGAAATCCTAAGGGAAAACCTGTATTTGTGCTCCACGGCGGCCCTGGTGCGAGCATTTCTCCTTATTACCGTCGGTTCTTCAATCCTGATACCTTCCTCATCGTGCTCCATGACCAGAGAGGCTGCGGCCGATCAAGGCCCAAGTTCGAACTCCGCGAGAACACCTCCCCGCATCTGGTGGAAGACATCGAAAAGCTGAGAAATTACCTGAATTTGGGAAAGATCATCCTCTTCGGCGGTTCCTGGGGTTCCACGCTGGGCCTGGCCTATGCCGAGACGTATCCTGAGAACGTGAGTGGTCTGGTGTTCCGCGGGATATTCACCGCTGCTCAGGATGAGATAGACCATTTTTACAGCGGAGGAGTCCGCCCCTTCTTCCCCGATGCGTACGAAGAGCTAGAGCAATCTTTTGGGAATAATCCTACTCCTCAAATTATCTATGAAAAAGTAAATAGCAAAAATCCCGCAGACAGGCGGAGATACGGCAGAGCCTGGACAGCCTATGAAGCTAAACTCGCAAAGCTTAACTATCCTGAGGAGCGGCTGCAGTACCTTTTGACTTCAGAAGAGCTGGCAGACTTTGTTATCTCTCTGGCTCTTATCGAAAATCATTACATGGCCAACGGCTGCTTTTTCGAACAGGGACAGCTCCTGAGGGATGCCTCTAAGATCAAGGATATTCCTACGGTCCTGATCAACGGCCGCTATGATATGATCTGCCCGCCTTTCAACGCCCACCGCCTCCATAAAAAGCTGAGCAACTCCAAGCTGTTCATCGTGGAAAGGGCAGGACATTCCATGGATGAACCGTATATCGAACAGGCATTGGTTCGGGCGATGAAAGAGTTTGAATAGGGCCAAGTATCTATTGTTTCCCTGCGTTTTGAGTGATATTCTTTATTAGCTGAAATTAAAAATTCTCTGCTTCTTATCATTTTTTATATGTAAACCATTCCAGAGGAACGCTCGTCTAATAGGGGTAAAAAGAGATGGCGCAAAATGAGCAATTTCTTATTGACCGCGTCTGTAGCGGTGACCAGACGGCCTTCCATGAGCTGGTGGGGAGGTACAAGAAGAAGATATACTACCTCGCCTACGATATCATGGGAGACCATCAGGAAGCCGAAGACATCTCTCAGGAGGTTTTTATGAAGATGTTCCGTTCTCTGAAGACCTTCCGCCGGGATGCGAAGATGAGCTCCTGGCTCTATCAGATCACGGTCAATACCAGCATTGATTCACTCCGCAAAAAATCCACAAAGCCAGCCAGATCGATCGATGAGTTCGACCCGTCTTTCATTAAAGCGGAACTGCCTACAGGAGGGAGCGGAGCTCACGCTCTTAACCCTGTCCGCAGCGCAGAATCCGCCCAGATTCAGGAGCATATTTCCGAGGCGCTTAAAAAGGTTTCTCCCAAGGAACGGACCGTTTTCGTCATGCGCCACTACAATGACCTTAAGCTGCATGAGATCGCTGAAATCCTGAACATCACCATCGGCACGGTCAAAAGCCTTCTCTTCAGAGCCATCAAAAAGCTGCGCAAAGAGCTATCCACATACATGAGCGATCCTGGTATGGAGGCTACTTATGAGTGATTGTAAAAAATGCAAATCACTTTTCCTTGAGGCTTACTACGGAGAATTGGATGCCCAGAGGAAACAATTCTTTAAAGACCATCTCCTGGTCTGTGATAAATGCCAATCCGAATTCATAGAGATGAAATCCACTCTCAAATTCATGAGCAAGAGAGTCCGGCCCGAACCCCCAAAAGAATTCTGGGACTCATACGAAGAAAGACTGGCTCAAAGGATTGAAAAAGAGGAAACCTCAGAGGTTGAGCGTGGCTCATGGTGGAGTAAACTTGCAGACGCTTTCACCCTCGCCCCGAAATGGGCCTATCAAGCGGCAGCCGCTGTCGTGCTCATTGTTGTCGGCGTGTTTATTGGAAGGATGCTCTTCACTCCTTCTGCGTCAGAGATTCAACAGGCTTCCCAGCAGCCCGGAGTCAGCGCTCAACAGCAACCAGGAACAGAACTTGTCCACCGTACCCAGGACTACATCGAACGCTCCAAGCTGATCCTCCTCGCTCTGGTCAACTTTGATCCCGCTACAGAGGACCCGTATGCTCTGGACCTCCCTTATCAACAAAGGGTTTCAAAAGAGCTGGTCCAGGAAGCAAGCTATTTGAAAAGAGAGCTTGCCGAATCAGACCAGGAACGACTCGAGAACCTTATAGTCGATTTAGAGAGAGTTCTCCTCCAGATCGCCAACCTTGAATCCGAGAACGACTTCGAAGCCATCGAGCTGGTTAAAGAAGGCGTTAATAGCCGGGGGATCCTGATGGAAATCAACCTCACCGACCTTCGCCGCTCTATAAGGCGGGGAAAGAGTTCGATATCCCCCGAACAGCCATCGCCAAAAACTCAGACTTACTGAGAAAGGAGTATAAAATGAATATAAAAAGCTTGCGGGCGACCGCGATATGGGTCGTCACTGTTTTTATTTTTTCCTTAGCTGTCATTTCTCCTGCCTTGAGTGCTGCCACAGTGCAGGAGGAAGATGCCAAAGCTTACAAGCAGGCGTACAGCCTCATACTCGAGGAAAAATGGCAAGAGGCGCATAAGTCGCTGGAGAAATTCATTCAGAGCTACCGCCGCAGCGCCTGGATCGATGATGCCCGGTTCTGGCAGTGTTATGCCCGGGAGAAACTGGAATATGCTCTTGAGGAAGTCTTCGACTGCTATCAGAGCTTTATCAAAGCCTACCCCAAAAGCAAATGGGTTAATGATGCCAAGTCCAACATGGTCAGAATCGCTCACCGGCTGGCAAGAGAAGGCAAGCCCAAGTACGAAGCCATCATCAAATCCCTGAAAACAGACGAGGAGATAGAAATCAAAATGGCGGCTCTATACGCCCTTGAAGACATGGGTGATAAGGAATCCCTTGAAGCGGTTATAAGCCTGTACGACAGCACCATAGATACTAAGTTCCGAACCAGAATCATCTACATATTAGAGGATTTCGATTACCCTGAGGCCTTTGCCAAGGTGAAGGATATCGCGCTCAACGACCCTGACCCGACTCTTCGACGCAGAGCTCTCGAAACTCTTGAGGATATGGACGGAAAAGGTGTCGCTGAAATCTTGATAAAGGTTGCCCGCTCTGATCCTGATCCTCAGATGAAGAAAGTCGCAATTTACGAGCTGGGAGACCTGGAAGATCCAAGCGCTATCCCTGTCCTAACTGATATCGCTGTCCATGAGCCAGATGTCAACCTGGCCAAGGCCGCAGTCTACGCTCTTGAAGATATCGGCGGCAGGGACGTGCTTCCGGCTATGAAAAGAATCCTGAAAGAAGCCAAACATTCCGAAGTGAAAAAAGCGGCTCTTTACGAACTGGAAGACCTGGACGACCCTGCAGTCATACCATTCCTCAAAGATGTAGCCATGAATGACCCGGAACATGAGATGCGCAAGTACGCTATCTATGCTTTAGGTGATTTTGAGAACAAGGCAGCCCTTATGGCCCTCAAGGAAATCCTGCCGACTGTCGACGACCTGGAGCTTCAGAAAGCAGTGGTTTACGCGGTTGAAGACTTTGAGGGACCTGAGGCGGTCAAGATCCTCTACGATGTAGCCATGAGTACAACAAATGAAGAACTGTCCAAAGCCGCGGTCTATGCGCTCGAGGATGTGCTGGATGAGGATAATCCGACCATGCTCATCGACATCTACAGAAAATCCAAATTCCTCTCTGTCCGAAAAGCCGCTCTCTATGCAATTGAAGATATGGCAGAGGAAGCGCCTGTCGACCTTCTTGGACAGATGCTGAATGAGGAAAAAGAGCCTGAGATGAGAAGGATGATCGTTCAAGTCATGGGTGATACAGAAAGCGATGAGGCAGTCCCGATCCTGGAGAAGATCGCTATGGAAGATCAAGATAGAAAAGTCCGCTTGGCAGCGATAGGCGCCCTTGAAGATATCGGTACAGCTAAAGCCCGGGCGGCGCTGCTGAGAATCATCAAGAAAAAGGATTAAAGTCAGCACAAATAGGGGGGAGAGCAATGAGCTGCTCAAAAAAAATCATCATAGCCGCTACCCTGGTCTTTTTGACCGCTGCCTTTCCCTCGCTGATTTTCTCCCAGGTTTACCATCATCCCCATCCCACCGCTGACCTTATCGAGCGGTGGGACTGGGCTGTGCAGGAGGCAGGAAAGCTAAAGCCCAAAGACGGCTTCTGGATTGGCTACAGCATCAAACGACTGATGTGGGAGCATCAGTATATCTGTTCCACCGATGAACACACCATAACTAGCTCCCATTATCCGAATTTTCTCAGGGGAGACCCGCTTGAAAAGATCCTGTCCGGAAAAATCAGCTACACTCCGCTCTCTGATGAGGAAAAGGTCAAGCTCGAAGCGAAAAGAGCCCTGGCCAGCCTGGAAAAAGAAAGCGAGCCTGGGCGGAAAGTCTGGAAGGATTTGGCTATTCTCTTTAAGTTCAGCTCCAGTTCCTCAAGAATTCCGGAGAATTTTCGGGTCAGCAATATGTATCTTCCTTTCGATCCCGAAGGACTTCCCATTTTCTGGCTGGATAAAGCCGAAGACGCCCAAAGCATCTCCATCTTGAGCAAAATCTATGAAAGCACAAACAGTGAAAAGTTTAAAAAAAGAGTCTTAACAGTGGCCGGGCTTCATGGAACCTCTGATCAGGCTGTTTCCTTTTTTGAAAAAGTGCTTAAGAGCAAAGAACCGGATACTCTGAGGGCAAGAGCAGCCTTGGAGCTCGGTGACCAGGATCATGAGCGAGCTGTGAAGCTTCTCCATCAAACGGCTATAAACGACAAATCCTATGAAGTGCGAAGAAGGTCTGTCTACGGCCTGGAGGATATCGAATTGCCGAGCGCAGCCGATGCTCTCATCGACATCGCTCAAAATTGCAAAGAACGGGAAATCCGCAAGAGAGCTATTGATTGCCTGGCAGACATAGCCTCAAAAAAGACCGCAGCGACTCTCAAAGATATTGCTTATGAAGACAGTGATACGGATATTCAGAAGAGGGCTGTTTACGCTCTAGAGGATCTACCTCGTAACGAAGGAATTCCTTATCTCATCGATATCGCCAAGACACACCACAAAGTCACCGTTCGGAAAGCCGCGATCTACTGTCTTGGAGACAGCAACGATCCCCGCGCTCTCCAGGCTCTCATCGACATCATCAAAAAATAAAATCAAATAAAATTGGGAACAGTCCCCAATTTTTCCGATTCTCTCTTTTTTAACAACCTGCCTGGATTACTAAATACCCCTTGCATGATTTGAACAAATTAAAATCAATTTTGCTAGTAGGGGAGATATCATTCTCAATTTGTGAGCATCGGGAATATATTCTGCTCAGATATGTATATCAATTGAGAGGAGTGATGCCATGAAAAAATTATTTATTAACCCTGATAAAATAAGAAGGCTTTTTCTGTTGACTATTATTCTGCTTTTCATTTTTGGGATAAGCTACACAGAAGAAGTGAAGTCTCTTAACGGCAAGGAGTTATTAGATAAAATAAATTCGAACGAAAAATATGATAGAGATTATGCTTTAGGCTATATCACGGGTGTCTATTGTGCCTACATGGAAATATCCGTGCCTGACGACCAGACCATGAAAAAGGTTATCAAAGTCGTTAAAAAATACCTTAAAAAAAATCGAGAAAAATTAAATCGGCCAGCAGTAGAACTGCTCAAAGAGGCCTTTGACAGATCATTATCTCCTAAGAAGTAATAATAAAGGCACCTAAACTCGCTAGTCTCAGTACCTACTCATACCTCAAAGATTTCACTGGATTGGTAATGGCGGCTTTAAGGGACTGGTAGCTGACTGTCAAGAAGGCGATCAACAGCGCGAAAATACCCGAGAGAACAAAAGGCCATATTCCGATGTTGGTGCGGTAAGCAAAATTCTTCAACCAGCGGAACATGATATAATAAGCAACAGGCCAAGCGATGCAGCTGGCCAAGAGCACCCATTTTGTGAACTGTCTGGAGAGCATAAGGACAATTCCTCCCACTGAGGCCCCGAGTACCTTGCGGATGCCGATTTCCTTGGTCCGGCTTTCGGCTGTAAACGATGCCAATCCCAATAGTCCCAGGCAGGCGATGACCAGCCCCAGAAGAGTAAAGATTCCGAATACACTCCCCACCTGCTCGTCAGCCCTATACTGCCGGTCAAAGTCCGTATCCAGAAAGAAGCGCTCAATAGGATATCCTGGGAATACGGCTTTCCATTGCGACTCCACAAAGGCTAAAGTTTCCTCCAGCTCGGAGATATCTATGGACAGGGTGATGTACCTGAAACTCCAGGGCAAAAACTCCATGACCAGAGGCTCTACCTGGTCTTGAAGTCCCCGGTAGTGGAAGTCCTTGGTCACACCGATTATAGGATTCGTCCGGCCTCCATATCCAGTAAGCAGACGCTTTCGGAGAGCCTCTTCTGGATTGCTCCAGCCAAAAGCTTTGACTGCCGCTTCGTTGATGAGAAATGCTCCCATGAAGTCTGTCTTCATCTTTTTTTGAAAGGCTCGGCCAGCTACCATTTCGATTCCATAGTCAGGGATGAAATCATCATCAAAATACATATGATACATTGACTGGTTTTTTGAATCATCCTCTCCGACCAGTTTGATGCCGAAATTTGAGACTCCCCGGCCTGGAACAGTGGAGGAAACTGTGACACCAGCTATAGAAGGATGTTTGGAAAACATGTCTTTCACAGTCTCAAAATTTTCCTGAATGTCGATCCCTCCCCGGAGAGGGAGAATGAGCTTCTGCTCTTTTTCGAAACCCAAATACTGGCTCTTCATGAAGTTAAACTGTTTGTACATGGTCAGGGTCCCGATAATCAGCACCACAGAAATGGCAAACTGGACCACCACCAGAATAGTGCGCATAGAAAGACCACGAGAGCTTGTTCTTAAGGTTCCTTTGAGCGTAACCGCTGGCCTGAAGGCGGAAAGCACAAACGCCGGATACAGGCCTGCAGCAAGTCCTACAAGAAACGCTCCACCTATCAATGACAGTAGAACAACTGGATTTAAAAGAGTATCAAAGACCAGGTTTATTCCGGTCAGTTTGTTCAAAAAGGGAACCGTGAGCCTGGCCATGACCATAGCCAATCCTAACGATAAAAACGCTATCAGCAGCGATTCTCCTAGAAACTGACTGATAAGCTGAGGCTTTTGAGCGCCCACCACCTTGCGCAAGCCCACTTCTTTGGCTCTGTTCGCTGCCCGAGCAGTGGAGAGATTCATGAAGTTCAGACAGGCAATGAGAAGAATGAAGAGGCCGACAAAGGAAAATATGGTGATATAGACAGGATTTCCTGGAGGCTCGATATCATAGCTGATATGAGAGTGGAGGTGTATGCTGGACAGAGGCTGCAGGAAGTAATGATGAACAGTTCCCCAGTTATCCAATTGTTCCCCCACATATTTGTCGGCAAGACGGCTGATCTGAAAGGAAAATTCTTCGACATTCACATTCGGTTTAATCTTCAAATAGGTAAAGAACATGGTCGAGTACCAATTGGACATTTCATCCCAGTCTTTAAGTGTCCTTAAGGAAGCGATGAAGTCATACTTGATATGCGTGTTTTCCGGAGAATCCGCCACAACTCCTGTTATCTCATATTGCTGTTGGTTGATTTCAAGAGTCTTTCCCAAGGGTTCGACATTCCCGAAATACTTATGGGCCATTCTCTGTGAAATCAACAGAGTATTGGGCCGGGTTAGAGCTTCACGGGGATTTCCCTGTATAAACTGAAAAGTCAGCACATCCAGAAGTTCCTGGTCTGCATACATGAATCGGTCTTCATAGAAGAATGTTCCCTCCAGCTTGACCAGTCGGGATCTGGCAGGTATAACCCGGGTAACGTATTCAACCTGTGGATAATCGGCCTTCAATGTCGGAGCCACCATGGGTGAAACACAAGCAAAGACACGATTTGCGCTTTTAGTGCGGATGTCCTGGGCGATCCGGTAGATTCTCTCCCCATCTTGATGATATTTATCATAGCTCAATTCATGGCGGACATAGATAAGGATCAGGAGACAACAGGCCATACCGATAGAAAACCCGACGATGTTGAGGAAGGAATAACCTTTATGTTTCTGTAAGTTTCTCAAAGCGATCTTTAAATAATTCTTTATCATAATCAGCCTCCAGTGGATATTATCCATGATAATACTGGGAATGGATTCAAGCACACGAAACCAGTACCAGGCCCTGGCTTTCCATTTTGGCCCGTCGTCAGCCAGGTGTTTATAGACCTCATCGATGTCATCCGTAAACTCATAAAAATCTTCCCCTTTGAGAAGCAGTCTGAGGATAAGGTAGGGGATAAGAGGGGATTTTTCGATATTTTTCTCCATTTATTTCGCTTACTTATCGAAGGTGAGATTCTGAATCCCATCCCATACGGAAGAATGAATGCTGCGGATATCTTCCAGGGCGGAAATGCCTTCGGCTGTCAGCTCATAGTAATACCGGCGCCTCCCTCCACGCTCTGCAATAGGGTCACTGGATGTCTTTTTCACGTATCCTTTGGCTTTCATCTTCTTCAGGGCTTTATAGATGACGCCAAAGGTCCAATAATGGCCGATATCTTCATAGATCCGTTCTCTTATGGTGGGTCCGTAGGCATTGCCTTCGAGCTTGTAGACCGCCAAGAGGATGATCTCTTCAGCTCTGGATATGAGGATCATCTGCTCCTCCTCTCATTTCTGTGCAAATTGCATTTATATATATAGACGGACAATCATCACAAAAGGTTGCCGATGTTTTTTGGAAAAAGATATTTTTATGTTTTTTAATACTGAGCTTAATAAAGTGAAGCTCTGGCAAGATTTTTTTTACAGAGTACTACTACATGTATCGAGACGAAAAATATCTTTAAATCTTTTATTCTCTTTTATGAGTGACACATGAACGAATGTTTTCGATTTGAATTACCATTTCAAAAAAAACGAGAATTTCGATATCTGCTGGGTGAATGCAAAAATTATCGATGAACTAAAATCAATCTTTATGAAAATAATGAGGAGTGTCAGTCATGAGAAAACAGATTCTCAATATCAACGTAATGATCGTTTATACTTTTCTGATACTGTTTGTCGGCTGTACTCAGCGGATGAATCGAATGGTTGAGCGACCCGCCGGGCGAGGGTATCATGCCATGGCCTATGACAGGGAATCAAAGCGAGTTATTCTTTACGGCGGCCAGACAGGAAATATATCTGAGCATCCGGAGATTTTTACGAGCTCCGAAACCTGGGCCTTTGACCTGGCCAGGAACCGCTGGCAGATGATGTCGCCGGAATCTAGTCCACCTGCGATGTCCGCCCACGCCATGGCTTATGACAGCGAATCCGACCGGGTGATCCTTCATGGAGGTGGTGGGATTTTTGAGATGGAGAGACTAGAGGATTATGTTCTCAATCAAACCTGGGCTTATGATTTTAACAATAATAAGTGGATGAGAATGTCCGACGGCCCGCCACGGCTGGGCCATAGGATGGCCTATGATGCCGAATCCGACCGGATCGTCATGTTCTCAGGTGCTTGTTTTCGGGATGGCCGTTTTCAGGATGTTCAGGAAACCTGGGTATATGATTTCAACAGCGATACATGGACCGAGATGAAACCTGACCGAAGTCCGGCGGCTCGCCATTATTACGGTCTGGTCTATGACACCGAATCCGACCGCGTGATCCTGTGGGGAGGCTTTATTGGAAAGGACGTGCTGGATACCAAAATCTGGACCTATGATTTCAATACGAATACGTGGCTGGAACGCACAAATACGAGATTGGAACTCATTCCGGAAAGCGGTCCTGATCCCCGGTGGTATCAGGCCATGGCCTATGATGAAGCCTCTGACAAAATCATCGTCTACGGCGGGGCGGATATGGGAAGTGACGAGATGTGGGCCTATGGTCCTTCTGGCAACGGCTGGACGAAGCTCCGACCGTCGATTAATCCTGGAAAGATCTCCCGAATGCCTATGGTTTATGTTCCGGATGCGGGAAAGCTGGTTTTGTTCGGAGGCCAACTCGATTCGCGTCAGTACACCTACTCGGATGCGACCTGGCTCTACGATTTTAACAACGATTCCTGGACTGACGTCACCATCCGCCATGGAGAGTATTTCGGGCAAAGCAAACCAGGGATCATGCCAGAAGTTTTCGCCCTGGGAATTATTTCAACCGATAAAAATGAGCACGGATCGGTTGTCTTTACTTCCGATTTACAAGAAGCTTACTGGACACCTATATTTTTCGATCCACCCAGAACAACCATCTTATTTTCTCAAAATAAAAATGGTATGTGGACTGAGCCAAACCCGGTCTGGTTCTCGGATAAATACATCGATGGTGTTCCGGCAATCACGAAGGACAGTCGTCGAATGTATTTCACTTCTTTCAGGCCTGCTCACCAGGATACTTCCTCAAAAAATCGAAATATCTGGTTCAGCGAACGTATAAATAATACATGGTCCGAACCGATACTGGCTGGGGATGGAATCAGCAGCGGCTATGAAGGAATGCAGGTCTCTGTTTCTGATGATGGGACGTTATTTTTTATTTCTGCGCGCAATAATGATCCCGGTAAAGTGGAATCTTATCATATCTATTATTCTGAACGGGGAAACGGAAAGCACACCTTTCCGGTTTCAATGGAACATCCCATAAAATCTGAATACGGGGAACACGATCCTTATATCGCTCCGGATAAAAGCTATTTGATTTTCGCTGCGATACGCCCTGACGGATTTGGGGATGCCGATCTTTACATCAGTTTTAGAACCCAAGAAAATAGTTGGACTGTACCGGCTAATCTTGGGAAAAATATCAATACGGAAAACAGAGAGTTTTCTCCGAATGTATCCCCGGATGGGAAGTATTTATTTTTTGTACGTGACTTTGGCGGAGAAAATGGTGATATCTACTGGGTGGATGTATGCGTCATCGACGGACTGCGGCCCAAGGAACTCAAACATCCAGGGAAATTAAATTGAGGAGATAAAAATTTGTATTTTAAAAACGTTCCCGCGTTCAGCATCTTTTTAACGATTTTTTTCTGTTTGTTGTTTAGCGTCTCGGCGTCCTTCGCTCAGGATCGTGACTCCTGGCAGCAACCCGAAAGGGTAATGGATATAATCGGCGTCAAGCCAGGGATGACGATCGGTGAAGTCGGGGCAGGTAGAGGGTATTTTACTTTTAAGCTAGCCAGAAGAGTTGGCGACGAGGGGAAAATCTACGCCAATGATATTGATCAAGAAGCCTTGATGTCTATTGAGTCTCGCTGTAGATCCGAAGGGATAACGAACGTCGAGATAATTCTCGGAAAAATCGATGACCCCTGTTTTCCGGAAGGAAAAATGGACATGGTCTTTATGTCTTTTGTTTTTCATCTTTTGGAAAAACCTGTGGAACTACTAAAAAATCTCA
>Ga0209635_10002454_pt1 | contig 14217 bp, 10 predicted proteins | sample DeeMarSWOR230_32_FD_187463 | JGI IMG/M metagenome (GOLD analysis project Ga0209635, IMG submission 187463) | Marine sediment microbial communities from White Oak River estuary, North Carolina - WOR-2-30_32 (SPAdes) (version 2) | ecosystem: Environmental > Aquatic > Marine > Intertidal zone >... | reverse complement strand
ATGCAATATTATGGCAGAGGTCGTGGTACCACTATTCATGGCACAGAAGGCACCTTACTTATCGATAGAGGTGGTTATGAAATCTATAATAATGAAAATGAAAAGATATTCGAGTACATCAGTCCCGAGCAGGATGTCTCGATAGGAACGAGTGGTGGTGGACCTATGACCGATATGCACTTTCAGAATCTGGTGAACGCTATTAGAACAGGTGAAAAACTTCATTCGCCTATTGAAGTGGGAAATATCAGCGTAACCATGCTGCAATTATCCAATATTGCCTGGAAGACCGGCCGAACGTTAAATCTGAATCCAGCCAATGGTCATATTCTGAATGAAAAATTGGCCATGGAAATGTTGTGGCGGCGGGAGTATGAACCAGGGTGGGAACTGAAAATATAATTATAGAATTCTCTTAACATTCATTATGATTTTGAGCTATCCATTTTATCAATATATTGATTTATTACTTGTTTTTTTAGACAATTTTGATATGTTTTAGAAACCAGATTAAATTCACAAAATATTGAATTTAGATAAATTATCGATTGGGAGAATAAAAGTAAAAAAATCTGAATATACCTGGGAATATTATGTACAGGATAAATTATGAATTTCTTTCGCAAATATTTGAAGGAGGTTAATGATGGCAGGAATGAGTAGGAGAAAATTTTTGGGAAGTGCAGCAGTGTTGGCACTGGCATCCGGAATAAATGCCCACGATAATAGAAAAGAAAAAGAAGTGGACAAAACGGCTAATATTCTAAACTTTAATTCGGAAATGAAATATCGGCGTATGGGTAAAATGGATGTTCATTTATCCGTCCTCAGTCTTGGAGGAATAGGAATGAGTGAGACTATTGCAAATTATGCCATTGATCGCGGAATCAATTTGATTCACATGTCACCTACCTATCGGGAGGGAAGATCCATCCTGGAACTGGCCAAAGTATTAAAGGGAAAAAGAGAAAAAGTATATATTGCTATGAAAGATAATTTTTATAAAGGTTCAGTTGATGATATTAATGATGTATTAAAAATATTGAATACTGACTATATCGATTTTATCATGTTTAATCGTCATAACGCTTCGCAGGTGGATGATCCAAGGATCTATGAATTATTTGAAAAATGGAGAGCACAAGGAAAAGCGCATTATATTGGATTAACCACCCATAATGATGTAAAGAAGTGTGTTCATACGGCTATCGAAAGTGGTAAGTATCATTTAGTGATGCCATCTTTAAATCAGCCAGGATTGGAAAATATGACAGAAGAACTAAAAGCTGCCAATGAAAAGGGTGTTAGCATAATGGCAATGAAAACCCTGAAAGGAATCGATGATGAAAAATTGCAGATGGCTTTTCTGAAAAAACTCATGCAAAATCCTGCCATCACAACGGTAACCAAAGCTATTAATTCTTTTGATATGCTCGATCTTCTTGTCGAAACCACCCAGAAAGCTTTATCCATGCAGGAAGATATCTCTTTATATCGGTATGCTCAGAAAAATCGCTCCAATAATTGCATGATGTGTGGTGAATGTAAAAAAGCCTGTCCCTACAGTATTGAGATCTCGACTTCATTAAGATGTAAAATGTACTATTATGATCAGTTGGAAGATAAAGAATTGGCACTAAATACCTATCAATCAATACCTCCTGCTAACCGTTTTGAAAATAAATGTAATAATTGTTATGAATGTGAAAATGTTTGTCCAAACTACATATCTATCATCCAGAAATTGGAGGAGGCCAGTAACTTATTTAAATCCCTTTCTGTTTAACTGAAAACATGGTGTATTGTATGAAGTAAAATAATGAGATATTGGTTTTTCACCGTGTTGATTTTATTATAAAATTGCGATAAATAGCAGTCAAATACTTCACAAAAGGAAATCAAGGATAATTTGGTCCAGATTGCATACCGTAAATATGATCTACCTGTTATGAAGATCCAGACTCTAAGATGTTACTCAAACAGACTATCCACTTGATTTACCAAGTATGAGAATATATTTATTATAATTCATTCTTTATTTTTGTAGTGAAAAGATCTTCCTTTTTATAAATTAGAATCCTAATGGCAATAATAATTTCAAGAAATTTATCATGGCTATTAGGTATTTTGAAATATACTAAAACTACCGGCCATTTTTGCAAAGGTAAAAAAGGAGTTAAAAATGAAAGTCTTCTTAAATCTATTGGTAATTTCGATCATCATTTTCTCCTTGGGATGTACCACCAAGGTTGATATCCCTCAGGAACTGACAGATAACTATCCCCGATCTGTCCAATTTTCAGTTGAAAATAAAGGAGATTTCCTTAAAAAGGATGCTCTTATTTCAATTGAAGTTCAAGATATTAAACAAAAAGCAGCAGATTTTAATTCGAAGGCATATGTAATTGTTAGTGAAGGACAGGAATTACCGAGTCAGATGAATGATGTGAACGGGAATGGGGAAATGGATAGGCTTTATATTTTATGTGATTTTTCGCCTGGTGAGAAGAAAATATTTTATTTACTCTATGCGGAAACGGGTGAATTATCACGTACCTATCAAAGGCGGACCCAGGCTGAACTCTCTCATAAATTCGGTGGTAAATTTATCACAAATAATGAAGGACGACCGGAATATCTGGGTGGAGAATTTAAGAATGTCAGTTATCTTCGTGTTCCAGACCAACATACTGACCATACCTTTTTCATTCGTTATGAAGGTCCCGGCTGGGAATCTGACAGGATTGGTTATCGTTTTTATCTGGATTGGAGAAATGCGATTGATATTTTTGGGAAAAAGATACCGGATATGGTGCTTCAGAATGTCGGTCAGGATGGCTTCGAATCTTATCATGAGATGTCCGATTGGGGAATGGATATATTAAAAGTGGGAGATGCTCTGGGTATAGGTGCCATGGGGATGTGGTATGGAGGAAAAGTGGAGCGTGTTTCCAAGACTGACAGTGTTACCTGTACTATTATTGCAGACGGACCGGTTCAGTCGCAGATTCGGACAAATTATTTCGGATGGAAAGTTGACGATGGAAAATTTGATCTACAATCGGATCTGTCAATTAGTGCTGGGAGTCGATTGACTAAACATTTATTGAAAATCAGCGGGGAGCCGGCAAATTTATGTACGGGCATTGTTAAGCATGAAGGGACGAATTTAATCCAAAGTCCCCAGGATGTTTCCGGGTGGTGCTATCTGGCGACCTATGGCAAACAAAGCCTAGCTGATGATAACCTTGGTATGGCTATCTTTTATAAAAAAGAAAATCTCCTCAATATTGCTGAAGATGTAAATAATCAGGTGATAGTTTTAAAACCAATGGATGGAAAATTGAAGTATTACTTTTTGGGTGCCTGGGAAAAGGAACCAGGAGGAATTCAGACAGAAGAACAGTTTAAGATTTATCTGGAAGAAGTAAAAAAGGAATTGGATTCGCCACTGCAAATCATTTTTTAACTAAATTGTTTTAACTTAATTTTTTATTACACTTTTCATAATTTGATTAAAAAATAAGAAATAAAGGCTATTCTGGACTATTAGCCAAAATTTTTTAATTTTTACTGTTCACATATAAAAAATTTGAAATGTCATGATTAAAATGACTCATTCTATATGTTTGAGTAAAATTATATATTTTTGCATTATTGAAAATGCAAACTTCAAGGATAAAAAGCCAAATTAAAAGATCAAATTTTAAATTAATGTAATAATTATTTTTGGTAATTATTTAAATCAAATGTATAACGATAAAAAGGATTGATAAATGGAAACAAGATACTTGGCCGATCAGGTTCGCTACCAAAGGATGACCACCGAAGAATTACGGCAGACTTTCCTTATTGAAGATCTTTTTCAAGCTGGGAAAGTTGTACTCTATTACACCGAAGCTGATCGAGGTGTAGTGGGTTCAGTGGTACCTTTAGATAAGTCTCTGCAACTACCAGCCGGAAAAGAGTTAGCTGCTGAACACTTTGCAGATCGTCGGGAGGTTGGCGTGATCAATATAAGCTCCGCCGGAATAGTCACGGTTGATGGACAGATGTATGAATTAAATAATTTAGATGGTTTATATATTGGCAGAGGGAGTAAAAAGATCACTTTCAATAGCAAGGATAAAAAATCCCCTGCCAAATTTTATCTGCTGAGTTACCCTGCGCATAAAGCTTATCCCACCAAAAAAATTAGTCAAACAGATGCAGAAAAAGTACCTCTGGGGAGTACAGAAATGTCCAATAAAAGAGTTATATATAAATACATCCGACCAGGTGCGGTGGAGAGTTGTCAACTGGTGATGGGGTATACCATTCTGGAGCGTGGTTCGGTCTGGAATACCATGGCACCTCACACCCATGAGCGGAGAACTGAGATTTACATGTATTTTGATCTGAACGATCAGCTTCTTTTCCATTTTATGGGTATGCCGGATCAGACCCGGCATCTGGTGGTAAGGGAAGGTCAGGCAATCATCTCGCCCAGCTGGTCCATCCATGCCGGGGCCGGAACTAAAAATTACACCTTTATCTGGGGTATGGGTGGAGAGAATCAGGAATTTGGTGATATGGATGGAATCGATATGAGCGGGATAAAATAAAACCAGAAGGGAGTGCAAAATGATCCTTGATCAATTTAAACTGAATGGAAAAGTGGCTATTGTTACCGGTGCTTCCCGTGGATTAGGCCAGGCCATGGCAGTAGGATTGGCAGAAGCAGGAGCAGATATCAGTGCAGTTGATAGAAATGAAGAATCCCAAACCTTTAAACAAATAGAAAAATTGGAAAGGAAATGTCTGCAAATTCGGGCAGACCTGAAGGACCGAAAATCAGTTAGCAAAATTGTGAAAGATACCATGGATACCTATGGTCATATTGATATACTAGTGAACAATGCCGGTATTATTAAAAGAGCGCCACTGACGAAATTTACCGAAAAAGACTGGGATGAGGTCATCCAGATCAACCTCACAGCCTTATTTATGTTAAGTCAGGCGGTAGCTAAGGTATTAATTGAGCAGGGAAAAGGGGGTAAAATTATTAATGTGGCTTCCATGTTGAGTTTTCAGGGCGGAATACTGGTTCCTTCTTATACTGCTTCTAAAAGTGGAGTAATGGGATTAACACGATTAATGTCCAATGAACTGGCTCCTCATAAGATTAATGTGAATGCGATTGCTCCGGGATATATGGCAACTGATAACACAGCACCTCTTAGAGCAGACCCGCAACGCAGTAAGGCAATCCTGGAGCGAATTCCAGCAGGGAGATGGGGCGAACCAGAGGATTTGAAGGGCGTGGTGGTCTTCCTGGCTTCCGAAGCTTCTTCTTACATGCAGGGCTATACGGTGGCAGTTGACGGCGGATGGCTGGCCAGGTAAAAACAAGATGAAAGATGAAAGAAAAAAGAGAACTAAGGAAAGATAAGTGATGTGATATTTGACATATCAGAATCAGTGTCCCCTAATTTTAATCATTAGTCAACTATTCGTTAAGCATTAAATCCTGGTCCTTTTCAATTATCGAAAAACAGAAGTAAATAAATGAGGGAAGCAAATGTCATTGAAAATTAAAAAAGCATCGGAATGCGATTTCGATGAATTATCATTGGGTGAAATCATGTTACGTCTGGATCCGGGTGACGGCAGAATTCATACTGCACGATACTTCCGGGTGTGGGAAGGTGGGGGAGAGTACAATGTGGCACGCGGCTTGCGCCGTTGTTTTGGCATGCGGACTGCGGTTGTAACAGCCTTTGCTGATAATCCAGTAGGCCGTCTGATAGAAGATTTCGTTCTGCAAGGTGGAGTGGATACCTCTTTTATTAAATGGGTTCCCTATGATGGTATCGGGAGAACCGTTCGCAACGGTTTTAATTTTACAGAACGGGGATATGGGGTGAGAGGAGCAGTGGGCTGTTCCGATCGTGGACATACTGCAGCTTCTCAGTTAAAGAAGGGTGATATCGATTGGGAGAACATATTCAGTAAACGAGGCATTCGCTGGTTTCATACCGGAGGAATTTACGCAGCACTTTCTGAAACTACTCCGGAAGTCATTCTGGAAGCCATGCAATCTGCTAAAAATCATGGCACTATTATTTCATATGATCTGAATTATAGACCTTCCCTCTGGAAGGCCATAGGTGGGCAAGAAAAAGCTCAGGAAGTGAATAAAGAAGTTGCCAAATTAGTGGATGTGATGATCGGTAATGAAGAGGATTTTACTACCAGTCTAGGATTCAAAGTAGAAGGAGTGGAAGAGGATTTATCTAAACTAGAGGTAAGTGGATTCAAGAAAATGATAGAGAATGTGGTTAAAGACTATCCAAATTTCAAAGTAGTAGCTACCACTCTTCGTGAAGTAAAGACTGCCACTGTGAATGATTGGGGTGCTATTTGCTGGTATGACGGCAAATTTTATCAAGCTGTTCACCGCCCCGCTCTGGAAATCTATGATCGGGTGGGAGGTGGTGATAGTTTTGCTTCCGGATTGATCTATGGTTTTATGACCAGTGGCGATCCTGCGAAAGCAGTAAATTATGGAGCAGCCCATGGTGCCTTAGCTATGACCACACCGGGAGATACCACCATGGCGACCCTGAATGAAGTGGAAAAGTTGATGAGTGGCGGTAGTGCCCGGGTGGTAAGATAAAAGATTAAAGACAAAAGAAAAAAATAAGTGAGTGGAATTTTGGGTATCTAGAATATGGTAGGAGAACTCACCAGAAAAAGTTGAGAAGAAAGTTATCCGGAGATAAAATGAATAAATTGAATAATATGACAACCCATCCACTTTATTCACGCGGTCAATTGATTTCACTGATCATATTACGTACCATGATTGGCTGGCATTTTTTATATGAAGGTTTAAGCAAATTGGTAAATCCATATTGGTCCTCAGCAGGTTATTTGTTAGAGTCTAAATGGTTATTTTCCTATGTTTCTCATACAATTTTAGCGAATCCCACTCTACTGAAAATTGTAGATATATTAAATATCTGGGGTTTGATATTAATCGGAATTGGACTTATTGCTGGACTCTTTACTCAATTTTCAACTATTGCGGGTATCGTACTTTTAACCCTTTATTATCTTGCTAATCCACCTCTCATTGGTCTTCAATCCGCACTTCCTAAAGAGGGAAGTTATCTAATTGTTGACAAGAATTTGATCGAATTAGCAGCATTAGTGGTATTGGCAATCTTTCCGACCGGAAAGTTGGTGGGATTAGATTTATTCATTCGTAAAATTAAGTAAAAAGAGTATGTGAGTTTATCTGAAGAAAATTGACATTTTGAAAAATTAAATGATTTTTCATCCTACTGTTTTCCCCTTTTAGCGAAGTTAATACTAGGGGAGAGGGGATTTACAGGAATGTCATGAACATATTTTCAGGAAAGTTGACAAAGTTGCTTTTTAGTGGATATTCGTCTCAATTGAAACAAACTCCTTGCTGCCAGTAAGGCAGATGTGGTCTGCCATAATATTTTACCTATTTATAACTATTTGAAGAATATAAATAAGTTATTATCTAAAGAAAGGTATTTTAAAAATGGGTATTACCCGCCGAGATATTTTAAAGGGTTTGGTTTCCTTACCGGTATTCGGGATTTTTTTTCATCAATTTTTTAAAAAGAAAAATATTGATCATTACCGGCAGAACCAGATCTTATCAGAACTCAAGTTAAATGGGCAACCTCCAGCTGTGATTCCGGCAGGAAATCTTAAAAAAGGTGGACAACTAATCAGATTGGGAATTATCGGATACGGTAGAAGGGGAGAGGACTTAGCCAGATCACTTGGCTTTGCTCACCCGCAATGGGTAGAGTCTCAGAGGAAAAATGCCGAAAAAAATAGATTGGATATGAGACTGAAAGACTGGCTGGAACAGGAAGATTTGAATGTAGCTATTACTGGAATTTGTGATGTGTTTGATTTACATGCTGAGAATGGTTTAGCAGCAGCAACCTCAGATATGCACCCGGCTGCTCAAAATAAAACTTTACCCCCCTCCAGAAAGTACCGTGATTACCATGAAATGCTGGAAGACCCGAATATTGATGCGGTTCTCATCTCCACTCCCGATTTTCATCATGCCGGTATGGCCATAGAAGCCGTAAAGGCCAGTAAACACGTCTATTGTGAAAAATGTATGACCAGAACGGAAGAAGAAGTATACCAGGTGGTTGAGGCGGTGAAAAATAGTAAGGTAGTATTTCAGTTGGGACACCAATATACTCAAACTGAAGCATTTACCAAAGCTCGAGAGATTGTATCAAAAGACATTCTGGGAAAAATTACTCTGGTAGAAACTACTTCTAACCGCAATACACCTCATGGTGCATGGATAAGACATCTGGATGATAATGGTAATCCTAAACCCGGAAATCTGCAAACCATAGACTGGGATTTGTGGCTGGGCGATCGTCCCAAAGTGCCCTTCAGTATCGATCGTTTTTATAACTGGACCAAATGGTGGGATTATGCTACCGGACTGAGTGGACAGCTCTTCTGTCATGAATTTGATGCAGTAAATCAGATTTTAGATATTGGTATCCCCAAATCGGCGGTTGCATCCGGTGGTATTTATTATTTTAAAGATAACAGGGAAATCCCTGATGTTTTTCATTCAGTTTTTGAGTTTCCTAATAGTGATCTGACCTTAATATATAGTGCTTCTCTAGCCAGTAGCCGAGACCGGGGAAGAGTCTTCATGGGACATGATTCCTCCATGGAGCTTGGTGATACTTTAACTGTAATGGCGGATGAAGATTCTTCTAGGTTTAAAGAGAAAATAGAGAAGGGTATAATTGATACTTCGTTACCGTTGTTTTCTTACCGACCTGGTGCCAAAGGTATTGATGCAGTCACCTCTGCCACTGAGAAATATTATGCCACCCGCGGTTTGGTTTATACCTATCGGAGTGGGAAACGGATTGATACGACTCACCTGCATATAAAAGAATGGTTGGATTGCATTCGTTTTGGTGGTACTCCCAGTTGTCACATTGATAAAGCTTATGAGGTAACTATTGCCTGTCATATGGCAACAAAATCCTATCAGGAAAAACGGCGGGTGGAGTGGGATCCAGTGAAGAGAAGGATAATTTAAGAAAAAAAGATTTTTTCTCCTGCTGTAACTTTCATATTACCCATTTTAGCTTTATCTTCAATATAGTAGTGAGCGATCTCTCCACCCGACGAATCAGTTAAAATATTTATGGGGAATCACGAAACAGAAAATCACATATGCTTCTTAATTTATAGAAAAATCATAAATAAGATCATTATTAAAATGAAATTAATATCCTTTTCTAAAAATTTGGTTTTATTGATCTTAATCGCATTACTATTGGTTTGTACAAAAAAACCAAATGTCATTTTTAGCGAGAAAGAAAACCAGATAGATATTTTCTTCAATAAACGATTCTTTACCTCATATCATTATTCATATAATCTTGTCAAACTCGTATTTCTTCCGATTCATTCCCCTTCTGGAACGGTATTAACCCGTGGCTATCCTTTTGAAGAAATTGATGGTGAAAGTCGTGACCATCCTCATCATACCGGAATGTGGTTTACCTGCGATGATGTGAATGGTAATCATTTCTGGAATAATACCGAACCGCCTCCGCAGATTCTACATGATCGAATTCTAAAGATAGAGAGTGATAGAAACGAAGCTGTTTTATCCATGGTCTCTTTCTGGAATGACAGTTCCGGGAAATCAATTCTGGAAGAAACCCGTACAATGGTATTTAGTTTTGCTCCTGTTATCTATACCATAGATTTTACCTTTATCCTTAAGGCGTTAGATATCACCGTCGTTATTCGTGATACAAAAGAAGGTTTATTTGCCATTCGAGTAGCGGATTGGTTAAATGAGAAAGATGGCAGCGGAAAGTATGCCAATAGTAAAGGAGAAGTGAAAGAAGCAGGTGTTTGGGGAAAAAGGGCCAATTGGATGAAGTTAGAAGGTAAAAAAGAGGGAAAGACTTATGGGATTGTTATAATGAATCATCCTAACAGTATTAATTATCCCACTTATTGGATGGCTCGGGGATACGGCCTGTTTTCTGCAAATCCTTTAGGTCAATTGGTTTATCAGCAATATCACCATGAAAAAGAACCAAAGGAATTAAAACTAACCTTGTCACCCCAGGAAACTGCTACTTTTAAATTTCGGATGGTTATTTATGAAGGACTGTTTTCAGTAGAAACAATAAATGAATTATTTGCAGATTATGTAAAATTAAGATAGTTCTATGGTGAAAGGATGACTCAACCACAATGTATTTTTTCAGGGCTGATTTTATGAGTGTGAAGGTCATAATATCAAAAACTATCTTTTAGTTAATCAACTGAGTTCACATATTATGATTAATAAAATGGAGGAGAAATTGATATGCAGAATAATGAAAAGAAACACACTTTAAATCGCAGGGATTTTATGAAAATCTCGGCTGCGGCCAGCGCCGGCTTTATGTTATCAGCTAAAAAAGTATTATGGGCCGCAGAAGCAAAGAAAAAATATGTTATTGTTGGTGTCGGTTCTCGTTCCAGAATGTATCAACGTGCTATTCAGGTAGATTATAAATCTTTTGCAGAATTAGGAGGTTTCTGTGATGTGAATGAAGGACGTTTAAAATTGGCGCAAAGACGCTCTCGTGATTATAATGGTGGAGAACCTCCCATATATGATGCGAAAGATTTTGATAAAATGATTGCCGATACCAAACCCGATGTGGTCATTGTTACTACAGTTGATGGTTTCCACCATCAATACATAATTCGGGGAATGGAACTGGGTTGTGATGTGATTACTGAAAAGCCGATGACCATCGATGATGCAAAATGCCAGCAGATAATAGACACCCAGAAGAAAACCGGTAAAAAGTGTACGGTTACCTTTAATTATCGCTATTCACCTCCCCGCACCCAGGTGAAGGATCTACTCATGAGTGGTATTATTGGTGATCTTTTATCAGTTGATTTTCATTGGATGCTCAATACCCACCATGGTGCCGATTACTTTCGGCGCTGGCACAGCCAGAAAAAGTTCTCCGGAGGCTTGATGGTTCATAAAGCCACCCATCATTTCGACCTAGTCAATTGGTGGCTATCCGCCATTCCGGTTTCGGTATTTGCTACCGGAAAAAGGGAGTTTTATACTCCTAACATGGCAAAACGTTTAGGTCTGAATAATCATCATGAGAGATGTTATACCTGTCCGGAGAAATCCGCCTGCGGTTTTGAACTAAACCTCGCTCAAGATAGGAGTCTGAAAACACTTTATCTTGATAATGAAAAGTATGATGGCTATTTCCGGGATCGCTGCGTTTTCCGACCGGATATTGATATTGAGGATACCATGAATGTGCTTGTCAAATATGATAATAATGTTACACTTTGCTATTCCTTGAATGCCTTTAATTCCTGGGAAGGTTATTACATCATGTTTAATGGAACCAAAGGTCGTATGGAACACATGATTCGGGAGAAGATATATATCAGCGGTACCGATAGTGAACAGGGTGGTATCAAAGAAGGTGGCACCACTACCAAGATTATTCCTCTACGCGGACCGGCCCATTTCGAAGAGCCCTGGACAGGGAAAGGGGGACATGGTGGGGGCGATAAAGTTCTGCTGGATGATATCTTCTTACCTGAGAAACAGACAGATAAGTATTTGCGTGCAGCGGATCAGCGCGCTGGTGCTTATTCCATATTGACTGGAGTGGCAGCCAATCATTCTATGAGTAAAAGTATCAGTGTTAACATTGCTGATCTGGTCAAGAACATAGATTATCCCGATTATCCGAAAATGCCCTCGAGGACAGATAGCTTACCTATGCCTGAAAAAGGATAGGTTGATGATCAAGGCTAAAATATGCCTCGGCAGAGGATTCTGATAGTTTGGTATGAGAAAAAAATAAAAATAAATTGGTTCTGCGGCAAAAATTATCAATTATTCTATTGATTTAATTACCCGAAATATTTACCTTAACCGGTAACTTTATCGGTTAAAAATTGATCTCAGGCGGATGAAAATGAAAAGAAACTCACAGATTACCCTCTATGATATTGCCAAACGCCTGAATGTCTCAAAAGTAACAGTCTCCAAGGCATTACGTGATCATCCCGATATCAGCCAAAAAACCAAAAAAAAAGTGCAACAGACAGCTAAGGAAATGGGATATCTTCCCAATTTCCTTGCCAGAAATTTATCAACCAAGCGTTCCGGTACCATTGGTCTGGTTGTTCCGAAAATTGCACATCATTTTTTCGCCACTGCAGTTGAGACGGTATACGATACAGCCCTGGAACATAATTATGAAGTGATTTTGATGGTTTCTCAGGAAAATGCTGCGAGAGAAATATTACATATCCAGACATTATTGTCCATGCGGGTAGATGGCTTACTCGTTTCAGTGTCCAAGGAAACTAAAGATAAAGCTATTTATGCCCTGGTACAAAAATTGGGCATTCCGTTGGTATTTTTTGACCGTATAATAGATAACATAATTTGCAGTACTGTCACAACTGATGATTTGAACGGTTCAATAAAAGCGATGGAATATGCCATCAATTGCGGATATCATTGTATTGCCCATCTTGCCGGATATTCGCATACCAGTATTGGCAGGGATAGACTGGCCGGTTATATAAAAGCGTTGCAAAAACATCATATTCCCGTTAATGATGAATGGATCATTGAGGGTGGTTTTTCAGAAGCGGATGGGGCTTTAGGGTTTCAACGATTAATGCAAACAAATCCACCTCCTGAGTTAATCTTTTCTGTTACTTATCCTGTAGCGCTCGGAGTAATGTCTGCCAGCAGGGAAAGTAACATTCAAATTCCAGAACAGCTGGGATTGATCAGTTTTGGTGGGAGTGATTACAATCGATATGTTTACCCGTCCATCAGCTGTGTTGATCAACCAGCAAGTGAACTGGCGAAACTAGCCACGAATTTATTACTGGATGAGGTCCTGCATCCTGAGGACAAAAAACAGCAACATCTTAAATTGCCTGTCAAGATGCATAAAGGTAATACCTGTATAAAAAAAGTTGAGATGATAGTATGAATCTAAATCCATATCGATTTTTTGACCCGGATGAAAAAGTGCGAGACATTGCCTTTGAACTTTATCAGGAGGTAAAAGATCTCCCAATTATCAGCCCGCATGGGCATGTTGATCCGAAAATTCTGGCAGATAATGAACCCTTCCCCGATCCGGCCGAGATGTTTATCATCCCTGATCACTATGTGTATCGAATGTTATATTCAATGGGAATTAGGTTGGAATCACTTGGAATATCCACTCGTGATGGCAGCCCGGCTGAAACCGATTATCGCAAAATATGGCAGACTTTTGCCAATCATTTCTATCTGTTCAGTGGTACACCAACGGGTATCTGGTTAACCCATGAGTTTTCTGAAGTTTTTGGAATCCATACCAAGTTAAATAGTGAAAATGCCCAGGAAATCTATGATGAAATTCAGAAAAAATTAAACTTACCCGAGTTCCTTCCTCAAGCATTATTTAATAGTTTTAAAATTGAGGTGCTGGCCACTACTGATGGTGCTGCTGATAAGCTGAGTAATCATCAGAAAATTCGGGAGTCTAACTGGAATGGTCGGGTTGTACCCAGTTTTCGGCCGGATTCAGTGATCGATCTTTCACGCTGGAACTGGCGTGAGGAAATTGGGGCTTTGGAAAGTACTACCGGCATGGAGATTAATTCTTTTAAGTCTTTTCTGAAGGCCCTGGAAGAACGCCGTGAATTTTTTAAGTCAATGGGTGCAACTTCCACCGATCAGGGGGTTTTCAGTCCCTATACCCGCGAATTATCACCTGTTGAAGTGGAAACAATTTTCCAGCGCGCCTTAAAAGGTAAAGTTACTGCAGAAAATGCCGCTAGTTTTAATGCCCATATGCTGATGGAAATGGCTAGGATGAGCATGGAAGATGGATTAGTAATGCAGATTCATCCTGGTTCATACCGCAATCATAATCAAAAAATATTTGAAAAATTTGGCTTAGATAAAGGATGTGATATCCCCGTTCAGACCGAATATACCCGCAATCTTCATGAACTTCTTAATAAATATGGGAATGATCCTGGTTTTTCTCTGATAATATTCACCTTAGATGAATCGACATATTCTCGTGAGTTGGCGCCGCTGGCAGGCCATTATCCAGCCAT
>Ga0209635_10002452_pt1 | contig 14219 bp, 11 predicted proteins | sample DeeMarSWOR230_32_FD_187463 | JGI IMG/M metagenome (GOLD analysis project Ga0209635, IMG submission 187463) | Marine sediment microbial communities from White Oak River estuary, North Carolina - WOR-2-30_32 (SPAdes) (version 2) | ecosystem: Environmental > Aquatic > Marine > Intertidal zone >... | reverse complement strand
GCAACTAATAAAGCGCCCTCTGTGGGATCTCCACGGATCATCCACCTACCAGTATCATCACAAGTTAACCGTGCATTACTACAAAGGCTGCCTATCCTTAGAAGTAACTCTATACCTGCTTCTTCTGCAGGATTTATCTCTTCACCATTTACCGATATTTTACCTACTGGCTCGTAGCCAACACCTGAAACATCGAAAATTTTATCATTTAAGTATATTTGTCGTACAGTCATCTCGCCCTTAGTAAGCGTTCCAGTCTTGTCTGAACAAATAACTGTTGTCGACCCTAATGTTTCCGCAGAGGAAAGCCTTCTTATTACCGCGTTTTGTCTTGCTAGATCTCTTGCACCAAAGGCTAATGTTACCGTCACTATAGCTGGTAAAGCCTCTGGGACTACAGACACCGCTAATGCCACAGCCGTCATAAATGATTCAATCAGGGAATGTATTCCAAAACCGTACTCAAATATTTCAAGTACAAATATAAGTGCACAAATGACAATTACAATTATCGCCAATCTCTTAGCAAATGCTGCAAGCTTACGCTTAAGTGGTGTTTCTACTTCTTCAGCCTCCTGAACTGCTTCCGCAATTTTCCCGAATTCAGTGCTCATTCCAGTTGATGTAACAACACCCTTTCCCCTTCCATATGTTGTATGGGTTGCCATAAAGACCATGTTCTTCCTATCACCTACAGCAATGTCCTCTTTGAGTGGAGTGATTAACTTGCTGATTGGTGTGGACTCACCTGTGAGTGGAGCTTCCTCTGTCTGTAAATTCACAACCTCAAAAAGTCTGGCGTCAGTTGCGATTCTGTCTCCTGATTCTAGTAGGAGTATATCTCCAGGCACTAATTCCCTTGCGTCAACCGTAATTTCCTTTCCCTCACGTATCACGTTAGCGGAGGGGGCTGTTAGCTTCTGCATAGCTTCTAAGGCTTTTTCGGATCTGTACTCTTGAACGAAACCAACTACAGCGTTCATTATTACAATTGCTCCTATCGTTATTGCATCAGCGTAGTCTTCCACTAAAGTGGAAGGTCCAGGAGTCTGCATTGCTTCGTAGTATCCTACGATGATCGAGAATGCTACAGCTACCAAAAGCATTATCACGAAAACATCCTTGAATTGGTTAATTAGTATCTCTAAAGGCGTAACTCTCTTCCCCGCAACAAGTTCATTGAAGCCATACTTCTCCTGTCTCAGCTTTACTTCTTCAGCACTCAGACCATCTTCAGTTGTTGCTAGTCTTTCCATTACAGTATCATATTCAATCGCATGCCAATCTTCACTTGTTTTAGTTGATGACAAACCTGATAATCCCTCATTTTTTCATAATACTATACAGAAACTTAGATATACAAATAAATATTTTATTTTTCAGAGGCAAAAAGTTGACAGGAAAATGATCAGAACAGTCAAGTTTCCTTTAATAGTAACTTACATAACACTGAAGAATGGTGGAAAAGAAGCAATTGCTGCTAAAGGAAGTCATATTGGAGAACTTCATGTCATATGAGTACGCAAGGATCCCTCTAAAGTCAGGTTTGAATATAATCTGTGGTCCTAATGGATCTGGAAAGTCAGCGATCCTTCTGGCGATTTCTGTAGCTTTAGGACAAACATACACTGAGCGATCTAGAAAACTAAGTGGTTTAATTAGATGGGGTAAGGATTTAGGCAGAGTCACGCTGGTTTTCGACAATACTAAAATCAATGGAAAGAGACCTTGCACACGGTATGATTCTGATGCGCTTAGAATTTCACGAGTGCTCCGAAAAGACGGTACATACTGGTTTGAAATCAACTATCACACAGTGACAAAGGCAGAGATAATAGCTCTTCTGACAGAACAGGGAATAAACCCAAACAACATGCTTCTTATAATGCATCAAAACATGATGCACCAATTCGGAGTAACAACGCCTTCTGAAAAATTAAAGTTAATGGAAGACGCGGTTGGATTAGGTGAATATCGCCAAGAGGTTATTGAAGCTCAAAACAAGCTAACTCAACTGCTTAGCGAAGAGGACTCGGTAACTACGCTTTTAGATAATGCTGAAGAGACGCTGGAACATTGGAAAACCGAATACGATCGATACCTTCGAAGAAAAGAACTTCTGAATAGAAAACAGGAACTTGAAAGGGAGTGTGCTTGGGCTAATGTTGTAAAGATGGAGAATGAAGTCGAATCGTGGATGGAGAAATTAGAAACTAGTAAAGAACACCTTAAGAAGCTTCACTCTGAAGTTGAGAACACAACGCTTAATGTTGGAGACACAGATAGCGAATTAAAAGACCTTAGATATGACAAGAGCAAACTGTACCACTCCCTTATTGAAAAAGAGCGTAGGATGGAGAGAGAGCAAGCAATAGAATCAGAGAGCGGTAGACACCTAAACAAGATAGTTGAATTGAAAAACCGTCTTCTCGATTTTCTTAAAGAATACCCACTTATATTAAGTGAGGAGTCACAAAAATCTGTCTCAACCCTTATTCAAGAGCTTACAGAAACTCTCGAAGAGGAAGAGAACCTTCTCACTCATAAGCTTGAGCAGGCAAAGAAGCTAGTTTCCGAGGCGGAAAACGAAATAAAATCGACTCGAGGAATACTCAATGAGATAGATAGAAAGATCGAGGAGAATATGGAAGGACATATAAAGAATAGAGTAAAGCTAGCTGTATTACAATATCGCGTTAAAGAACTTCAGTCAGAACTATCATATACAGAGAGAAAATTAAGTTCAACCAATAAGGAACTTGATGAATACTTAATGCTTGCTAAGGAACACGAACCACGATTGAAGACTGACAGGACTCCCATTGAAATATCCGATGAAATCAAGGTGGTAAACGCTCATCTCGGTTCTCTTGGAGAAGTATCTGAAGAAGTTGAAACCATGTACAGTCATTACTCGTCAATTTATGACGAATTGAAGGAGAAAGCAGTTGTATTAGCTGAGAATAGAAAGAAGACATTTGATGAGGTTGAGGAGAGAAAGATTGTTTGGGAGAATCTAATTAACAGTCTGTTAACCGAAGTAATTCCAACATACCAGCAGTTACTAAGTAAGATGGATGCAACAGGTGATGTAAGACTCATAGATGCGGAAGATATCGAAGAAGCAGGTCTTGAACTCACTGTTGGTTTTAAGGGAGCTGAACCTGCTGTTTTAAACAACATGACGCAAAGTGGAGGCGAAAGAAGCGTCTCTGTTATGGCTTTCCTTATCGCTCTTCAACAACATGTCATTTCATCATTCCGAGCCGTTGATGAATTTGATGTCCATATGGACCCACGAAACAGAGAAGTTATGTCAAATATTCTTCTCACCGAAATCAAAGGCAGCGAAAGTGCACAGTATATCTCTATAACTCCTGGTCAAATAGTTGAAGTCGATGAATCAGTCCATGTGATCACCGTCCAAAATGTAAAGGGTAGATCTGAGGTCAACCTACTTGTCAGAGACTAAACAAAGTAAAATTAAAATCAATAGGGATCGTCTTCTTCGAATTCTAAGCATGTGTTTAGCTGTTAGGAAACGAGGAACTGATCCATTTGATGTCGAGGTGAAAAAAACTCTAGACACAATGCGCCGCCTACTTCCAGAATGGGAATTGCCAGTAGACTTCAATCTTGATATTCATACACTTGGCCAAATAGCTAACATAGTAGAGTTACAAGGTAAGTGGTTGAGATTAAGATCTACTTCACTATATGTTGATCCAATTTTAATCGAGCTCAAATTAAGGCTTCTAGACGAGGATATGTTGACAAGGATCTTTCAAAGATCATGGAGTCCAATAGTTACATTCGAACGAATGACCCCTAGAAGACTTAAAGAGGCGATTGATTACTGGAATCAACTACCAACAATTGATGAAAGGACAGCAGTAGATCTCATTGACATGCAAGAAATAGGCTCGATCACTAAGGAAGACCTATTGGAATCTAACATCATGTATGAGGAGGAATTTCAAGGATCAATGCTTAACATGTGGGAAGCACTCAAAGCAAGTACAAATAATGAGGGGCGAGTTGATTATTGGTCATTTATTAAGGCTGATACATTTGACGAAACAGTGAAGAGAGCATATTTAGCAAGTTTTATGGTGACTTATGGCTATGCTTCAATCGAACAAGATCATTTAGAGGAAGAGACGTATCTGATTCCTTTTGAAGAGCAGAAAGAAGATTCAGAATTTCAAGGCAAGTCTGTAACAATCCCCATAGATTATGAACAGTGGCGAAAAATAAGGAGGAAATAAAACACATGAGCGAAATATCTTCCGAATATTCAAAAAAACTCAAGAAAGCGGTTAAGACATTATTTTACCAAAGGCATAGAATGCCTGGTGTTAAGGGATGGGAACTAAGGAGAAGTCTTGGAAAAGATTACTTGACAATCTTAGAACTGTTAAATGTTCAACTCGAAGACTTGGGTTTAACAGTGAAGATCGTTTTTGAAGGTTCAGAGAATCCAGATAATCCAAGTGCGGAAGCGTTTGAAAGTGCACGCTATTATGTAACAATCACTGAACCAATGTCAGTAACAGAGCTTAAAATGTCTGGCTGGCGAGTTGATAATGTAGCTGCTCTTACTGTTGCTGTTGCTTATTTGATATCTAAGCAAGGGAAGGCTCCAAGAAAAGATGTTGAAAAACTTCTCAAGCAGAAGTTTCCACAATGGAAACTTGATTACAACCTTGCACGTTTTATCAGACAAGGATACTTAGTGGATGATGATGAGGGAGTACTTTACATGGGATGGCGATCTAGAGCTGAAATAGATAAGAAATCGTTACTAGACCTGATATTAACTAAAGAAGTATAAAACAGAATTTAGGGTCTATATTTTTTATTATCTAGATTATAATGAAAGTCAACACTTGTCTTTTTTGTGTTAAATTCGGGGATGTTTTAAGCTTTTTAAATTAATGATGTTAGTTGAGAATCTATTAGCGTAATACGAAAACGAGTTACAAAAACTCGATATTAACAAATATATTGTAAAATTCTATGCTTCTCTCCTAACATTTTGAGCTGTAAATGCAACAAAGTCTAATTGATTTTCTACATCTCTCATATTCTAAAAAAACAATAGTGGTTATGAGGTGTCTTAACAATTGACAGATATAGTGAAGTACTGGGAGAAGAAAAGAAATGTATCCCCTTTCGATAAGGTAGTAAACGGTTTACGAAAACCTTCACCATTAAAGGAACGGATCTCCTACACAATTTATCGTCTTAAGGTGCAGGAGGGACGCTTAGAAAGAGCATACTCGAGGATGCAAAGCCATTACGATGAAGTTTTTAGAAAATGCACTAGCGCAGTAGTCGCAAAGGATAATGTTCGAGCATCGATTTATGCTAACGAATGCGCAGAATTAAAGAAGATGACTCAGACAATACTTCGAAGCCAATTCGCTATTGAACAAGTTGTTCTTCGCTTACAAACCGTAGAAGAATTTGGTGACATCGCAGTTGAGATGAGTCCAATTGCTGGAGTTATAAACTCTATCCGAAGTCACTTGTCAGGAGTACTTCCGGAAGTATCTTACAAACTAGGAGAGATAGGTGAAACGCTAAATGATTTGGTAATGGATGCCGGCGGTGCAACAGCATACTCTTGGAATATAACCTCCTCAGGAGAAGAAGCAGAGCGCATACTCATGGAAGCAAACGCCATAGCAGAACAGAAGATGAAGGACAAATTCCCAACCTTACCAACAGCTCTCCCAAATTTGGAGGAAACAACAGGAACCGACTTCAGATAGAGAACTCGAACAGGTACACATCCGCCTGTTACACGAGAGAGTAACTCCTGGTCCTACGACAATTAGTGATCGGGAGTCTCTAGCTCTCAGCATGAGCTTGGACCTGTCATAAACAACGTAAGTTCTCGAATAACCTAGGGTGGGTAGCCTCTTTAGGCTAAGGGGTGATCAATATCTTCAATAAAACGGATAACTGGAACAAGAAAAAATCTCTTTTTCAAAGATTAAAACACAGCATATCACCTGAAACACCCCCCTTAAAAGAGACTTTAGCTTACTCAATATACAAATTACAGGCATCAGAAAAGAGATTAAAGAAGGCTGAAGAGGTTCTATCCAGACGAGATCAACTGTGTCTTCAGAAGTGCGTGGAAGCTCAAATCGCAGGTGATCGCATTCATGCCATCATGTACGCAAATGAATGCGCTGAGGTTAGAAAACTATCTACACTTGTGCTCTCAAGCGAGTTATCAATAGAACAGGCTATATTAAGACTCGAAACAGCCTCGAAAATATCGGATGTAATTAGTGCAGTAGTCCCAATTGCAGATGTAGTAAGAGAGACACATAACAAATTAGCTGGAATAATACCATCCGCTGCAACACAGTTAGGAGAGGTTAATGATCTACTCAATATGAGCTTAAAAGAGATGGGAACCGCTAAGATTCAAACTCCCTCCCTGAACGTTGTTTCTGAGGAAGCTATGAAAATCCTTGAGCAAGCAAACATGGCTGCTGAAGAGAAAATAAGGGAGAAGTTTCCTGAGTTACCTACAGAGGTTTCTGTTCCAGTAGAGCCTATTCAGATTGGCGTGTCTTCAGGAAGCATTCAAGCTGAAATGTCTTCTCAACTACAGACGTCCTCGTTAGAAGACCGTGTATACGATTACATTAAATCCTGTAACGGACAAGTCAGTATCCTTCAATGCGCTGCCTACTTAGGCGTCTACCCATATGACATTGAGAAAGCGATTGATTATCTCAAAAAAGAAGGCAAGATAGAAGTAAAATGACCAATAAGTGGTGAGAACACTTGTCTTCGATGGCGTTTGATGAACTAGAGAAGCGAGCTGTACAGCACGCAAATGAAGCAATCCTACTTGAGCGTAAAGGCGATAGACAGAGTGCTATATCGAAATATGAGAGAGCCATTGAAATCTTAAATCGACTCTGTCACTTATATCCAAAATCAAATCACGCAAAAATATATTCCGAATATATTTCACAATACAAGGAGCGAATAGGTTTCCTTAAGGGTGGTGAACCTAGTTCGAGTCTAATAAGTAGCGGACCCAGCAAAGATTTTGTAAAGATCACGAAAGCTAACAGTCCGAATGTTACTTGGGATAACATTGCAGATCTAGAAATGGCAAGGAAGGCTATTCACGAGTCAATAATCTATCCATACCGACGACCTGATCTCTTTCCACTTGGATGGCCAAGAGGGATACTTCTATTTGGACCTCCTGGGTGTGGAAAAACATTGTTAGCTGCAGCAGTGGCGACCGAAATTGATGCTGCTTTCTATACTATCGATGCTGCTCAAATAATGTCCAAGTGGTTAGGAGAATCAGAGAAAAATGTTGCTAACCTATTTAACTCTGCAAGAGCAGACTTTGAAAATGGTCATCCTGCTATCATATTTATCGACGAAATAGACTCGCTTGTAGGAATTAGACAGGATGAAGTAGGAGCTGAAGTAAGGACAAGGAACCAATTCATGAATGAGATGGACAGTATCATTGATAAGAATAAGAACCTTCAAGTCTATCTGATAGGTGCTACAAACAAGCCATGGGCATTGGATGAACCTTTCATTAGAAGATTTCAAAAAAGGATACTTGTCCCAATTCCAGATATAAATGCTCGAAAGCAGCTCTTCGAAATATACACAAAAGGGATTACTGTAGACGAAAGCGTATACGAAGATGATCTTGCGAAACGAACACATGGTTATTCAGGTAGTGATATTCGAGACATCTGTCAAGCTGCGCACATAAAAGTTGTCAGTGAACTTTTTGAGTCGGGAAAAGGTTTTGATCGTACAATAATGCCTAGACAAATCACTTCTGATGACTTCCATGAAATTTTACGTATAAGAAAGCCTAGTGTGAATCGAGAGAGCTTAAAATACTACGATTTATGGTTTGAAAAATTCAGGGCTAGCTAATTTAATTATTATAAGACTGTTTTTAATTTCTTTTTAAATGACTTCGATTAAGATCCTTATATAAGGTGAGAGAAATGGACGAAAGAATTCTAGATTTTGCTAAAGTCATAGTTCATATTTCTACTAGTATGAAGAGAGGAGACAATGTTCTAATTCAGATATCAGATAGCGGACTTGATCTAGCGACAGAAATATTTAAGGAGACAGTTCGAGTAGGAGCAAATCCACTAATCCTCACTACCCCTTCTGAGGCTACTAGATCGTTCTTTGAAATAGCTGACGAAAAAACATTGAACACAACTCCCAAGCATTATTTTGAACTCATAAAAGCTTCAGACATTATCATTTCAATAAGATCAGAGCTCAACACAAGAACATTGAGTAACACAGATCCAAAGAAAATCAGTCTAAGGTCAAAAGCTTTGAAAAAGCTTCGAGATGAAAGACTAAGAAAGCGCTGGTGTTTAACTCAGTATCCCACTTCAGGATACGCTCAAGACGCTGAGATGTCACTTGAAGAGTATCAAGACTTTGTGTTTTCAGCAATATTGATCGACTGGACAGAACAGATTAAAATAATGGAACGACTGAAGGAAATTATGGATAAAATTGACGAAGTTCGTATTATTGGATTGAACACAGACTTAACAATGTCAATTAAGGGGAGAAATACAGTTGTTGGTGGACCCACTCATAATGTGCCTGGAGGTGAGGTCTTCACAGCACCAGTAGACGACTCTACAGAGGGTGAGATATTTTTTGACTTACCCGCTGTGGTATATGGAAAATTAGTTGAAGGAATTAGACTCAGATTTGAAAAAGGCGAAATTATTGATTACTCAGCAAACCGAAATCCAGAACTTCTAAAAAATATGATAGAGACCGATGCTGGTTCTCGAAGACTAGGGGAACTCGGTATTGGAACTAATCATGGTATTAAAAAATATACGAAGAATATACTCTTTGATGAGAAGATTGGTGATACTATCCATCTAGCAATTGGTCGAGCCTATAAAGAATGTGGAGGGGTTAATGAAAGCGCGATACATTGGGATATGATAAAGACTATGAAACCGGGGAGCATTATTATGGACGGATCTATCATTCAAGAAAATGGTAGATTCTTCTGGGAATAATCTCAAACATGTTTTTCCTTATAATACTCTTTTTTTTTGTTTCACATATTACTATTTTTCATAAAGAAGCTTTTATTTCGAAAGCTATTTGAACACTAATGTAGGGATTGTGTTTCTATATGACACATCGTTTTCTTCCTAATGATACAATTGAAATTGAAAGGTATCTAGTTAAAGAAATCGGAGTTAGATCAGTGGAAGAGTTATTCTCTGATATTCCAGAAGCTATTCGACTTAATAGAAAGCTTGATCTCCCTGAATCATTATCAGAGCTTGAGATTATACGAAGAGTCAGAGGGATCCTTCAAAAGAACGTCATTTTCCGAGAAGGTAGCTCGTTTCTCGGTGGAGGAGTTTGGCATCATTACATTCCAGCTATAATTGATGCCATTGCAAATAGAAGCGAATTCATGACTAGTTATACCCCTTATCAGCCTGAAATAAATCAAGGCTTACTACAAGCGCTTTTTGAATATCAAAGCATGATATGTGAGCTTGTTGATATGGACGTTGCTAACTGTTCAATGTATGATTGGGCTTCAGCACTAGGTGAAGCTGTTCGAATGGCAGTGAGAATAACTCATCGTTCAAAAGTTCATGTACCATATTTTATTCATCCTAACCGGTACGTGACTCTCAAATCATATTCTGAACCAGCAGGAATCAAAGTTGAACGAATTGATCAGACCTTAGAGAATGGCCAAATCGACATAGAAATGTTAGAAGACGTTTTGTCTTCTGAGACAGCTGCAGTATATATCGAGAATCCTTCATACCTAGGATTTTTAATTGAAAATCTTGAAGAGCTTTCAAAGTTAGTCCATGATGTAGGTGGACTATTGATTGTTGGCGTCAATCCTATATCTCTAGGATTGGTTAAACCTCCTGGTGAGTATGATGCTGATATTGTAATTGGCGAGGGCCAACCACTTGGTAATTTTGTAAATTTTGGAGGTCCTCTTCTCGGTATTCTCGCTTGTCGAGGAGATTCTAGATATATCAGGCAATTGCCTGGTAGAATAGTTGGATTAACTACCACTGTAAATGGTGATGAGAGGGGTTATACTCTAGCCCTTCCAGCTAGAGAGCAGCATATTAGACGGGAAAGAGCTACTTCAAATATTTGTTCAAATGAAGCCCTTCTTGCTGTTAGGTCAGTAATTTATTTGTCTTTAATGGGGAGTCAAGGATTACAACAGTTAGGAGATCAGTTATATAAGGTCTCGGCCTATGCTCAAAAAAGACTTTCTGGAATTGAAGGTGTTTCGGTTCCCCTTTTTAATGCTATACATTTTAATGAGTTCACTTTGAAACTTGAAGGTTCATCCATACGTTCACATAAACTCAATAAATTTCTTGAAAAATCAAAGATTATTGGAGGCAAATCTGTCAAAGATGAGTTTCCAGAGCTTGGAGATGCCATGTTGTTTTCGATCAACGACTTTCACAGGTTTTCTGATATTGATAATCTAGCAGAGAATATAAGACAGTTTTTGGAGGTTTAACGATGTCAGGTTATCATCAAGCAAAGTGGGATGAGCCATTAATCTTTGAGATTGGACAAGCTGACCGTATAGGATTCAAACTATCAAAATTAGATCAGAAAACGTCTTTAGTTGAGAGAATCGATGAGCCTCATAGACGAAAAAGAGCTCTTAGATTACCTCAATTATCCGAGGTTGAGATTGTTAAACATTATACGAGACTTTCAGAGATGTCTGTGGGTGTTGACACAGTATTTTATCCTCTTGGTAGTTGTACAATGAAGTATAATCCAAAGATCAATGATTTGATATCAAGTCTTTCTGAGGTTAGTTCTGTTCACCCTGATCAAGAAGCTTCAACCATTCAAGGTTCACTGCAATTAATGCATGAGTTATCAAAGTGGATTGCTGAAATTACAGGAACACATAGTGTTACTTTACAACCAGCAGCAGGCGCACATGGTGAACTTACTGGATGCCTTATAATTAGAGCCTTTCATCAATTCAACAATGTGAATGATAGGATTGAGATGATCGTTCCAGACTCTTCGCATGGAACAAATCCCTCAAGTGCTGCAATGGCAGGTTTCAAAGTTATCGTAATCCCAACAAGGAATGATGGAAGCGTTGACTTGGAGTCTCTTATTGATGTTGTATCTGAGAAAACAGCAGGTCTTATGTTGACTAATCCTAACACACTCGGTCTTTTTGAAAGCGACATTCAAGAAATTACTAAAACTGTCCACGAAGTTGGAGGTTTACTCTATTATGATGGAGCTAATCTCAATGCAATTCTAGGAAAGACAAGACCTGGAGACATGGGATTTGATGTGGTCCATGTTAACGTTCACAAGACATTTGCAACCCCGCACGGAGGTGGAGGTCCAGGATCTGGTCCCGTGGGTGTCTCCGAAGAATTGGACAAATTTCTTCCATTGCCTGTCATTGATTTTGATGGTAATGAGTATTCATTAGATTATGATAGACCAAACAGTATCGGTAAAGTTCAAGGGTATTTTGGTAACTTTGGAGTATTGGTTAAGGCTTATGCATACATTATTAGTATGGGACCCGAAGGCTTAGAAAGAGCTTCTGAACTAGCTGTTCTGAACGCGAACTACTTAGCTCGTAAAATTTCAAGAATCGAAGGTTTCAATTTAACACATGAACCAACTAGACCTAGAAAACATGAATGCGTTATCAGCTGTGAGAAGTTAAAGAATGACACCAACATTGGTGCGGGTGAAGTTGTTAAGCGATTAATGGACTTTGGTATACACCCACCAACAGTCCACTTTCCAATGATTGTTAATGAAGCTTTAATGATCGAACCAACAGAGACAACAACAATAGAAGATCTTGACAATTTAGTTGAAGCTTTCAAGATAATATCTAAGGAAGCACACCAAAATCCTTCACAGATCCTACAAGCCCCATTCAAGACTGCGTCGAGAAGAATTGATGAGGTGAAAGCTTCTCATCCTCGAACAATGTGCTTTAGTTGGAGGATGCTTGAAAAACGGATTAAAACATAACATTTGATGTTTCCTTAAAATATTTTCATAACAGCTTCTAATCTATAACCTATGATTACTTTAACATATTTTCGAAATTCATTATCGAGAAGTTGATCACCGGTGTCGACAAAAAGATGTTTATGTTTAAGTTTTGAAACTTTTCCTGGAGTCGATACGATAATGATGTTTTGAATACCGATCTTCTTTATCACATGAGGGCTGATTTGTTGATTTCCTCTTCCAAAAATGAAACCCTGCCCTCCAATCGGTGTAACAATTATTTTTCCTTCACGGTTTTTCAACTCGTAAAGAATGATGTCTTCGCTAACATCTTTAGACAATAGTTTTTTATTAACAATCAAGTCTACGCCAAGAAGAGTACTGCTTTGTCCCAGTTCCTCGTTAATTGCTTTGGTAGTAGTTCCCGGACCAATAATGTACAATATATCATTGTCCATCTCTTCAATAACATAACGTGCTATTGCGATCTGATCTTCATTCTCATCAATCGTTATCGGACTTGCTCTTTTTACAGTTTGAATATAAACGTGATCACTTGGAACTGAGACATATCCATATAACCTTGTCTTGAGTTTTCCATCACGATATTCCTTTTCGTCAACATCTATTATCTCTCCCTCTGTCAATCCTATCTCACCTCGTAGGAACTTTACAACGATCTCAACAGCTCTCCTCGGATTTAATGCAAAAACAGAAGAATGCATCTTTACTCCAGATGGCACTCCTAAAACTGGAACCTTTGAATTAACCACTTGGTAAATATCTCGTGCGGTACCATCGCCCCCCACAAATAGAATTAGATCTACACCAAGCTCACACATTTCTAAGGCTGCAGCTTTTGTATCGCTTGCAGTTGTTACTTTACCAATATTTGGTCCAACAATTTTTGGTGTAAAACTCTCCGCCTTTGCCTCAGACTCACCCATTACTCCTTCACAAGTAATGATCTCTATCCACTTAGAAAATGGTTTAACGTATCGTAAAGCTTCTCTAGCTCTTTTCTGAGACAAAGGTTTAGCGCCAAGTTCTAATGCTTTTTTAAGCGTTTCTTTACCATCAGTACCTTTCAAACCGACTCTGCCGCTTAGCTCATCAGTTAAACATGATATCAAGCCCGGCAATCGGATTGACAATAAATCCAAGTCGCTTCAGGTTGCTTCCTCCTATAGTAATACTGTGTTGATAGTTGAATGATGATCAATGCCCAATGTCTTTCAGTAACTCCTTATACTCATCAGCTCTCATTAGCTGGCTAAGTTCATTTTCCAAATTATCTGGATTTAGTAATACGATCCATCCTTTTTCATAAGGATCTTGGTTAATGAGTTCTGGAGTCATATTAAGATCTTCATTAGTTTCAATAACCTCTCCTGAAATCGGACAAAAAACATCTGACACAGCTTTTATGGATTCCACGGTGCCTATCATTTCCATTTGCTTAAGTTTAGTGCCAACATTTACGATTTCTACGAATATTATCTCGTGAAGGGTTTTCTGTGCATAATCTGTAATTCCAATTCTCACCTTCCCCGTTTGTTCGACCTTAGCCCATTCGTGTTCTTTAGAATAATAAAACCCTTCAAGAACTCGATACCCTTTTTCTGTCAATTAATATTTCGCCTCCAACCATAAAGACTCTCATTATAAAATGGCATCTTAACTATTTTGGCTTTAACTAACTTTCCTCTTACGTTTATTGTAATATCGTTTCCTATCACAGCCTCATCATGATGAACATAAGCCATACCAATGCCTTTCCTCAAAAGAGGAGAATAGGTTCCACTAGTTGCTTCACCGATTTTTTTCCCGTGTTTCAAAACATCCATGCCACTTCTTGGAACCCCTCTTTCAAAAAGCTCAAAACCAACTCGAATTCTCTGCAACCCTCTCCTCGACTGTTCAATCAGGGATTCGCTTCCAACAAATTTGCGATGATTAAGCTTTACACCGAAATCCATGTCAGCTTCTAAAGGAGTAATTTTTTCACTGAGCTCGTTTCCATACAGACAAAATCCAGCTTCAAGCCTTAGAGTATCTCTTGCAGCTAACCCACAAGGTTCAATACTGTTAGATGCACCTTCATCAAGAAGCTGCTCCCAAATAGAGACGCACCT
>Ga0209635_10002451_pt1 | contig 14220 bp, 9 predicted proteins | sample DeeMarSWOR230_32_FD_187463 | JGI IMG/M metagenome (GOLD analysis project Ga0209635, IMG submission 187463) | Marine sediment microbial communities from White Oak River estuary, North Carolina - WOR-2-30_32 (SPAdes) (version 2) | ecosystem: Environmental > Aquatic > Marine > Intertidal zone >... | reverse complement strand
CTCTCAAGAGTCTGTGAGGGCATCCTTACAAACCGCTTCGATAGGATTATTAGACTATGATAACAAGAATGAATCAAGTAGACTTAGAACTTTAATCTCTGATAATTCTAACGTGACGATATTTGACATAACAGCAGGAAGTATTGACGAAGCTCTAAAAAAGATTGAAAACACTAACATTTCCTCTGTGCTTATTATCCCTAAAGGGTTCAGTGAAAATCTAACTTCTGGAAAAAGAAGCGAACTATATATTTACTCGATTATCAAAGGTATAAGCCTTTTAGAGACCCAAAAAAGTGGTATGATTGATTTTATTATTAATGTCTTTGAATATCAGACAATAATACAGAGCATCCAAAGCGCATACCCCAACCAAGACCCTAAAGAAGTTCTCAATCCCATTGAGGTATCCCAACTAACAGTGATCAAAGGAGTCCCCCTAAATATAAGTCCAGATTCACTCATAGGACCAATAGTATCACAGTCAACTATGCTTCCGTTAGTAATTATGACGATGTTAATATTTTCAATGCAGATTGCAGCAACATCGGTAGCAATCGAGAAAGAGGAAAAGACTCTTGAAACCCTGTTTAGCCTACCCGTAAAAAGACTCTCAATTTTAGTTGGAAAGCTTATCGGATCAATAACCGTTGCAATCGCAAGTTCAATATCTTATACAATTGGCTTCGGATATTACATGAACTCAGTCTTTGCAGATATATCTGTTGGGGATTTACCTTTAGACCTTCAATCTATCGGATTGGCACCTTCTCCTTTAGGATACGTCTTGCTTTTAATAGTAATTTTTATGACAATCATCTCGGCTCTTGCTCTAGCTATATCGTCAGCAGTATTCACTGACAGCGTTAGAAGCTCTCAGAGCCTCCTAGGATTCCTGATGGTTCCAATAATTATGCCTTCAATAATCTTGATGGTCGCAGATATTGATATTCTGCCTATGTTTCTTCAGGCTCTCTTATACTTGATACCTTACACTCACACCATCTTGGCAATCAAAGAGGTATTTATGGGAGGATACCTTATAGTTATTCGTAGTATAGCATACATCTCAGTCTTCACAATATTCATCCTGTATGTAGCAGCTAGAATCTTCTCAACTGAAAGAGTATTAACAGCTAGAATGTCTCTCGATAGGTTACGATTAAGGAGAAAAAATTGAGTGCCTTCTAAAGCAAGCTAAGATGTTAGTCTTGCTTAGTAAATTTAAAGAATATTTTCCTCTCTTAAAATCCGAATTTCTTCCTCCGAAATCTCAAGAATTGACCTCAGCACATTTTCCGTATGTTCTCCTAACAGTGGAGCTCCGTTGCGAACATGTACGGGTGTTTCTGAGAACTTGATTGGAAAACTGGGTGTACCATAACTCTCTACCTGAGGATGCTCAAGTTCAACAATCATATTACGTGCTGCTAGATGTGGATTCTTCAATGCTTCGTCAACAGTAAAAACAGGTGCAACAGGTATCTTAGCCTTTACTAAAGTCTCAATGATCTCCTTGGTCGTTCTCATTCTAGTCCACGACTCAATAATATCCCAATCCAACTCTTCTACTTCAAGCAGTTCACAAAATCTATCTGATATTGCTCCTCTAGCTGCAGCAATAAACACAGTACCATCTTTCGATTCATGTAAACCCCAACTAGGGCTTCCCGAAACTAACTGTCCCGCCCGACGCCAAGTGTATCCTGTCATCAGAAAATATGTCATCGATATGTTAACTGAAACTAGAGAATCGAGCTGAGCGACATCAATGTGTTGACCTATACCTAAAATTTCTTTATGGTGGAGTGCAGCAAGAACCCCTATCGTTCCAAACATCCCCGGTATGGTATCCCCAGGTGCTTCAGGTATCGGAAGAGGTTTAATCTTTTCACCACCCGTATCACCATTTAACATCATGAAACCACTCATTGCTTGAGCAATGGGATCAAATGATAATCTTCCTGAATAAGGCCCATATTGTCCGAATCCTGAAATGGAGGCTAAAATTATTTTGGGATTAACCTTTTTCAGCTCATTATAATCGATGCCTAAGCGCTCCATTGTACCTGGAGCATAGTTTTCCACTACAACATCAGATTTTTTAACCAGATCAAAGAATATTTCTCGACCTCTATCCTTCTTCAAATTAAGTGTGATCGACTTTTTATCCTTATTTAAATGTGCAAAATAAGGACTTAAACCCTTAATGAGAGGAGGAGCGAATCTTCCCTGCTCTCCCCAAGGAGGTTCCACTTTTATCACTTCAGCACCCAACTCGGCAAGAAGAAGAGTACATGTCGGACCTGCTTGATAATGCGTCAAATCTAGAACTCTAATACCCTGTAAAGGTGGCGTTTTCATACATTGTTAACTTATTATACGCAAGTAATAACTATTCTCTGAGAGCAAAAAAATCCATTTTTATTTAATTAGTATTTGGAAAGAAAAAATTCAAAAATCCCCGTTATCACCTTATTAAGAATTCAGAAGTTTATGGATTAAAATTGTTAGAGGGAAAATCATGGGCGATTTAAAAGAAACTGCTTTACAAAACTACAACAGTCTGATGGATAAGGTGAAGGAGATCATTATTCTTGACACCGCTCACAGCGTAATCCACTGGGACATGGAGACAAAGATGCCTCCAAAGGGAATCGAACTTCGAAGCCTTCAACTTGCTCAGATGAGTAAGATCAGACATAGAATGATGGTAGATACAAAGACAACGAAACTGCTTAATCAGATAATAAAAGATTCTATTTTTGATTCTTTGGATGAGATCCAACGAAGGAATGTATACCTCTTTAAGAGACTACATGATGAAGCAACAAGTCTCCCAGAGACACTTGTTTCTGACATAGCTAAACAGGAAGCTATAACAACGGATATTTGGAAGAAATCTAAAGCATCCAATGACTTTCTTCTCTTTCAACCCGAGTTGAAAAAACTTCTTGGCCTTAAAAAGAAAGCTGCAACACTATTGATGGATATTAAAGAGGTCCCAACCAAATACGATGCTCTTATTGACAGATTTGAACATGGAATACCCTCTGCAGAGATCTCACGCGTATTCGATGAACTTAGACGCGGTCTAACCAATATAATTGGCAAATGTTCAGCTATTAGCGATTCGTTTGATACTTCGTTCTTGAAACGCAGAGTTCCTATCGATATTCAACGCGATATCTCACTTTCGATTGCGAATTTTCTGGATTATGATGTTACTACTGATAACGCGAGAGGCAGAATCGACGAAACAGAGCACCCCTTTACAACAGGTTACTATGATGATGTAAGAATTACCACCCATTACTATGAAACTGACTTTCCCTCAGCATTTTATTCAACTCTCCATGAAGGTGGTCACGCCATTTATGAACAGAATCTTAATCCGATTTGGAAATTTCAGCTTGTGGGAGCAGCCTGTTCATCTGGATTCCACGAATCTCAATCACGTTTTGTTGAGAACATAGTCGGTCGATCAAAGGAGTTTTGGACACACTTCTTACCAAAATTGAATAAATTGACTGGAAGAACCTTCTCGGATATAACAGTAAACCAGTTTGTAAAAGCGGTTAACAGGGTTAAACCATCCAAGATACGCATCTACGCAGATGAGGTAACATACTCACTACACATAATTATTCGCTTTGAAATAGAAAGAGACTTATTTGCAGATAAAATTAACGTAGAAGAACTCCCCCAGGTTTGGAATGAAAAGTACGAAAAGTATCTTGGACTAGACATTGAGAACGACTCAGAAGGCGTCATGCAAGACACGCATTGGGCTAGTGGTTCCTTTGGCTACTTCCCATCCTACGCGCTTGGAAACATCTACAGTGGGCAAATACTAGCAACTTTGACAGGCGAGGTCCCGGAATGGAAGGCTCAGATCTCTAAAGGTGACTTCAAAGAGGTCAAACAATGGCTTACTGAGAATATATACATGTATGGAAACCGGTTTGATCCTTCAGATTTTATTCGAAACATATCTGGAGAAGAAATTAATGTCGCTCCGTTTCTTGAATATTTGAATAATAAATTTTCAAATATTTATGGATATTAATTTTGAAAAATGAATAAATGATCAGCGTAACCGTTATTGAAGCCTCGGGCGGGATTTGAACCCGCGATCTTCCGCTCTCTCGATTTTATACGAGGCGGATGCTGTAGCCACTAAGCTACCGAGGCTTTTCAGAGATACCTTGATAATCGGGTTAGACGGATGCTTTTAAGAGATTTGGACTAACATATTGTAAATCGCAAATGGAGGTATACGACTGTCTAATGCAAAAGAACTAGGCGAAAGAAAAATCATTGATCTCATAATTAGCAAGTTAGAAAAGATGCCTGATATTCCTATCCCCTTTGGAGACGACGTCACAGGAATAAAGCTTGAAAATGGAAAGATCGCCATACTTAAGACGGATATGTTGATTGCTACCACTGACGTCCCCCCTGGAATGACGACTTTCCAAGCAGCTAGAAAGGCAGTTGTCATGAATATCAGTGATTTAGCTTCAAAGGGGGTTGAACCAAAGGTTGTCTTAGTCGCCTTAGGACTACCTGCTGAAACCAGTAAAGAGGATATTGAGGAGATTGGCAGAGGTTTAAATGCTGGTGCACGTGAGTATGGGGCTTATGTTATTGGCGGAGACACAAGCGAAGCTTCTGATATAATAATATCTGTGATGTTATTTGGGATATGCGATGAAAAGAATCTTGTTAAGCGCTCTGGTTCTCGACCTGGTGATATCTTAGCAGTGAGTGGATTGTTTGGTAAAACCGCAGCTGGCCTAAAGATGCTCTTGGAAGGTTTTGATGCTCCTGAACGCTTGAAGAACGTTTTTCTTAATGCTGTTTACATGCCTGAGGCGAGGCTGAAGCTGGGTTTAAGACTCGCTAGAAGTAATGCTGTCACTTCTACTATTGATAGTAGCGATGGTTTGGCAGTTAGCCTCCACGAGCTTCGAAAGGTTAGTAATACCGGTTTCTGCATAACTGATCTTCCAACAGCGCCTGAAGTAGAAGAATATTCAAAGCTTCATGGCTTATCAAAAAAGGAACTTACGCTCTTTGGAGGTGAAGAATATGAGCTTGTCGTCACCGTTAATCCTGAAAAGTGGGCTGTTGCATCAAGTATAGCGGAATCTGTTAAGGGTCAATTGATACCTATTGGTTACGTGACCGAAGATAAAGAAATAGTGTTTATTACAGAAGGAAAAAAGGAACCGATTCCCCCTGGAGGCTGGGAGCACTTCAAGACAGGTTCTTCTACTTGACTTCGACTTCTTCCATGTCGCCGTACTGCTTAAAAAGTGCCCTTAACTGTCTCTTTTGAAGCCTTGGAATATGGCTTAGATTAAAATAGTCCGCAAAAACATCGGTTGTTCGGAGGAGTTTCGTTCTACCCATATCTTCTGCGTCAATAAGACCTACACGTTCCAACTCTCTTATGTGCTTGTACGCGCCTTTTCCTCTAACCTCTACTACTCTGGATTGTGGAACTGGTTGACGGTACGCAATGAATGATAAGGTCTTTAATGGTCCCGGGGTTAGTAATGAGCGATTAGCTAATCTACGCACTCTTTGCACGAATTTTGGTTTAAGCTGAAGAACATATCTTTCGTCTTCTAGCTGTATAACCTCAAGAGCGGTCTCCATTTTGGAATAGCGACTCATTAATTCCTTGACAATTTCTTGTGTACTTTGTATAGACCTGACTCTTAACACAGAAGAAAGCGTTTTAATGTCTAAGGGTCGACCAGCAATATACAATGCTGCTTCGACAAGAACCATTTGTCCATGCTTGTCATCCATTTCTAGTGGTGGATCCTTCTCCTGTGCCAATGTGGGCATCTCCATTATTTATCGTTGTCATTAAGATCTCGCCAAACTCTTCCTCTTGACTTATGATTATCCTGTTTTTGCAAGCTAAAAACAGGATGAGAATTAATGCGCGTACAATCTCAAGTCTATCAAGGCCACTTATTAATTTAGAGAAAGAGACATGAGTCGTATCTTTCAATAGAAAAACTATTCTGTTAAACATATCCTCCATGTGATCGTTTATGTTCAACATGAAATCATCAACGTCTTCAATAATCGGAGGCGCGTGAGGAGTTTGAATTCTACTAGTTGTCTCTACTGGCTTCTCACTACGAATCGCCTCCTCTAATGCGTCTAGTAGATCATCTAATGTTGTAAACGTATATTCGAAACGATATGGCATTTGAATAGGAGGAGGCACCTGCTCCCATCTTACATTGGGTGATGGAGGAGGCCTCTCGAGTTCAAGGATCATTTCAGTCTTCATCCTGAATATGGTTGAGCTTGATAACAGAGCCACACCAGAAGCTGTGAAGTCGACAAAACCCATCTTTTTCATCTCCTCTAAAAGCGTGTTTAATAAGTATGATATTCTGATGTCCCAAGGCCTAGCATTTTTTAATTTAATGAGATCAAATAGAACAACCCATGGAGGCTTAGACCAAAAAGGTTTTTCAGAAAAAGAATCATCATAATTAGACAATTACGCAATGACCACCTCTGGCAGATTTAATGAAGCGATTCTAGACGTTCCTCTTTGGACGTAGACTCCAAAGATCCTATCAGCCCGACTGATCATCGCGTCTCTTAGAGTGATAACGATAAATTGTGATTCAGCAGAATTTTTCTTCAAGAGATCAGCAAGCCTCTCAGCATAATACGGATCAAGATGAGCATCGATCTCATCAAAGATGTAAAAAGGTGCTGGAGATATGCTTTGAAGAGCGAGGATAAAGCATACGGCAGCGACTGACTTCTCTCCTCCACTCACACCCGTTATCAGTCTTGCACTCCCTTTACCTGGGAATCTAACAAACATGTCTAAACCCCCCATAAATGGGTCTTCCTCATTCTGTAACTGCATCCATCCTTCTCCTCCGCTAGTCATCTCCGCGAAAAACTCCTTGAACCTGTCATCGATCTTAACAAAAGCATTCATGAAAACTCGTCTTTTCTGCTCTTCGATCTTGTTCATAAACTCGATTATCGCTCTTCTTTCACTTTCAATCTCATTCATCCTAAGGGATAGTTGTTTGTAGTTTTCCTTTTGTTGATCGTATTGATTTATCGCTAATTGGTTTACCGAGCCTAATTCAGCGAGTTCGTTTTTAACAGACTTCAACATTGTTCTTGCTCTGTCTGTGTCAACCTTTTCAACAGGAATCGCTTCAAAAAAGCCAAGATCTTGGAGGTTTTCTTCCCCATGTTTTAACTCTGATTCTAACGTTGATGCCTTGATCTCCAACTTGTGAATTTTTTCGTTCAATTGTTCATATTTATTTTCAAGTAATTTATTTTCTCGATCTATTTGATCTAATCGATCCTCGAATCGTTTTCTCTCTACGCTCACAGTCGACATGCTCTCTGATAAAGCATCCCTCGAGGTTTCAAGTTCAAGAAGCTGCTTATTTGCTTCTACTAAGGCGCTTGTAGCGACTTCAACTTCTGATCTTATTTTGGATATTTGAACATCTAAGGTTTCAAGTTCGGAATGAATTCTTTCAAGTTCAGGTTTGAGTGTATTCGATAGGTTCGATTCAGTGAATGAGAGTTCGCTCTCCAACTTCACTAGCTGTGTTTGTAACTCATTGATCTCAGCATCTAATAGTTCTTTTTCACTCTCTAAATTTGTGACAGCTTCAGGTTCTAACAGTGTTCTAAGGTTTTTCATCCGCATCCTAATTTCGCTGAGTCTATCTTCTGCAGCATTGCGTTGTTCAACTAAGACATCCTCTTGGATCAGTTCAGATAGTCTATCTTCTAAACCATTGATTCTTTCGTTCAATCCATTAATGTTTTCTCTAACTCTTTGAATGTTATTTTTTACATTTGAAGTCTCTTTAATGATCGTCTCAACAAGCGCTTTTTGCTTGATCCTCTCCTCTGTCAATCTAGTTATCTGTTCATCTAATGATTCGATATCTGAGCCTCGAATCTTTAGCATTATTTCCAAAGCATCTACGCTTTTACCTAGATCTCTAATTGTATTCTCTTTAGTTAATACTGAGAGGACATCTAAAGCTGTACGGTAGTAACCGCCCTCTAAGCCTCCACCTGTTTCAAATAGACTTCCATTAGGATCAACGGTTCGATATCCCGCTGTTGAAGCTTTAAGCGCAGTTTTCTCACCAGCCATTACGACTGTGTCTCCAAAAACAAAGTTGATGGCTGGAAGATACTTATCTTCGCAGCTAATGAATTTTGTAGCAATACCCAATACACCCACAATCTCTGGTAACTCAATATTCCTTGACTTTGATACTTCTTTGATGGGGATGATCTTTACCCGTCCAAGCTTCATTTTCTTAAGATTTTCAATACATTTAGTTGCAGTCTCAAAGTCGTCTACTACAACTGATTTTAGCCAGCCTTTCGATGCGACAGTAATCGCTTTTTCATATTTAGAATCTATTCTTATCAGGTCCTCTAGCTTACCCATGATGCCCTGAATTGCCCCCATCTTTCCTAATTCAAGTATTCTTTGCAGCGCAAGCTCTTCGCTGGCAATCTTTTCTGCAACATTCTTATTGGTTTCAAACTCTAGGATCGTTCTTCTTGCAGATTGGGCGATTTTCTTAGCAGATAAGACCTGTTGATCGAACTGTTCTTTGCGATTGAATAACGAAGGAATTCTCTCAGAAAATTTCTTAAGCCTGTATTCCTCATCTTTTCTTAATTTTTGTAATTCATTCGAATGCTCTTCTAATTCTCTCATCGTAGAAGTGAACGCCTCTCTTCTATCAACAAGTACGTCTATACTTTCATTGATTATCTTGTTTTTCTCAGAGGTTTCAGCAATCTTCGTGTTTATTTTGAATAATTCTCTCTCAATACTCGCCAGTTCATTTTCGAGATCAGTTATATCATCTGTTTTATTGCTCATATCTTCTGTTAAACTAATCTTTTTTTTAGAAAGTTTCTCTTGAAAAGACTTCTTTTCATTAAAACTTTCTATTAACTCGTCTTTCTCTCTCTTCATTCCATCCAGTTTTGTTATACTATCATTAATTATGGTCTTCAGTTCTTCATAATGAGTATGTGTCATAATTTTAGTTCTTTCGAGTCTATCTAGACTACTCGATTCCATTTCGATCTCTTTTTTTAAGCTCGCAACATACGCGCTCAATTCAATGATGAGTTTATGTATTGAGAGTAATTTGGAACTTCCTTTTTCTTCCATCTCAATATCAAATCGCCTTCTCTCTGTTTCAACTTCGAGCCTTCTCCTTGACAGGCTTTCTCGTTTGTCTCTTAACGATTCTGCTTCAGCATTCATCTCTGATAGTCGCTTTCTTTGATCAGATAGCAAACTTTGCATCTCAAGTACTTTGAAAGATACTAGTATCGCTTCTAGTTTGTTTACCTCATTAGTGATGAAATTGTATCTGAGTGTTTGGTTTCGTTCACGTTCTAAATTCTCTAATCGTAGCTGTACCTCATCTATCCTTGCTGACGCTATTCGGAGATTAATATCTGCTTGTCTGAGTTGAGACTGAGCCTCATTCTTCTTAGCATCGTATTCGGCAATCCCTATTTGGGCTTCGATCTCCCTTCTCCTTTCAACAGGTGTAACATCTGCTAATCTCATAATTGTGCCTTGCATTATTATGTTGTGACCTGATGAGTTTATTCCTGCCACGCTTAAGGAGTCAACGAGTTGACTTCTTGTAACTTGTCTCCCGCTTAGCCTGTAGATGCTAGCGCCATTTTGATTAACTTGTCTTGAAATACTGGCTGTTTTAGAGGAGACTGGAATTTGAGAGTCCTCATTGTCGAATTGCAATGTTACTCTTGACGCTTCTACTTTACGACTCGTTTGCCCATCATAGATGACGCCTGACATTTTATCTGCTCTTAGAGACCGAGCGCTCAAGTCGCCTAGAACGAATTTAATGGCGTCAAGTATGTTGCTCTTCCCACTGCCATTGGGTCCAGTGATGACTGTAAAGCCTTTATCTAATGTAAGTGTGACTCTATTTGGTCCAAAAGATTTGAATCCCCTCAATTCTAATCTTTTAATGTGGACCATATCAGCTCACTACAAATTCAACTTAATGTTGTTATTCCTCAAATATTTGACTTCATTTACATGATAATATTTTGTTATAGTTTACAAATGAAACCGCTTCGAGGTAATAGTTACAAACGGTTTTTTATGATAAGATCTTTGTTTCTTCATTTACTTTGAATTACACCGCGTAGATTCATCGCGACCTTTTCTCTTCCTAGGTCTATAATGTAGGAGCCTAATCTTGGTCCTCTTGGCTTTCCAATAAGTGCCATGTATATTGTTCTGAACATTTTTCTTGGTTTCAGTCCATGATTGCGGGCTATCTCGAAAACCTGTGATTGTATTTTCTCCGGGTCTTCCTCTTCTTCTATGACCTGAATTAAGTCTTCTAATGCGTGTGTTTCTTCTATCGATAGCTCTATGATACTTTTCTCCTTCTCTTCGAAATCTTGGAACCAGTTCTTCGCATACTCGATCCTTTTCAGTAAACCCTCTGAAAGACCATTTTTTAGTAAATCATACTTTCTAAGCATTTCTTCAATGTAATTGATCTCTCTTCCCTTTGGAGCCCATCTCCAAAGTGAAACAAGAGTTCGATACGGAACATGGATTTCAGGGTGTGTAGAAGGCTTTAAGAGGTGAACGTATTTGTATAATCCTTTAAGCTTTGCTTCTTCCATGAAATTGGTGACTTCCTTATCTCCAAAGTATACGTCTTCTAGATCATCCACTTCCTCCATATACCTCGGGATATCATCAACAGAGAGAGAACGAGTGCCTTCGATCCTTTTGAATAGTAGTAGGAGGAGTGATTGCGGAGATCCATAGTTTAACCAGACTTGGGGAGTAAATACATTACCTTTAGATTTTGAAATTTTACGTCCTCCCTTATCCAAAAACATCTCATATTTCAGATGGAAGGGGGGAGGGAATCCAAGGACCTCCTCACATATTCTGTCATTCACTCTTACCGAGTCGGATATGTCTTTCCCATATGCTTCAAAACATATTTTCAATGCAGCCCATCGGCTTGCAAACTCTACTTTCCAATTAAGTTTCCCCTCAGCTTTCCTTATGTCCGCTTCTCCCTTGTATCCACATCCCTCTACACTTTGACCTCTTAGTTCGGTGCCATTACAGTGATAGAGAACTTTGTATTCTTTTGGGAGAAACTCGTATGCTGTTGTAGTGTATATTCTTCCACATCGATTACAGATCGCCAAATACGGCAGCGCGTCTACGTATTTCTCTTGCCCTGTCTCTTCGCGGATTATTTCGCCTACTTTCTCCGAGTTACTAAGTATTTTGATGATCTGATCAGTTAGAATGCCTTTGCTGTACACCTCTTGCGCACTAATATGTATGCAGTCTATTCCAACCATTTGAATGGCATCGCTTAGGAGAGAACTCATGTGCCTTCCATAGCTATCGTGACATTTGAATGGGTCTGGTATTGCTGAGACAGGTACACCAATATACTTCCTTAAATCTACTGGAAGACCTACAGGCACCTTTCTTAACCCGTCCATGTCGTCTGCAAAAGCTATCATCTCTGATTTGACACCCATATTCTCAATTGCCAATTTTATTCCATGAGCTCTGGCCGCATCTCCAAGACTGCCTATGTGCGGGAATCCCGATGCTCCCAATCCACTTTCCGTGCGAATGACTGGAAGTGACCGGTTCAGCATTTTCTCTCTTTGAATAACTTCATGAGCAGTTTTATCTAGCCAAGTTCCAAACCCTATTATGTCCCTTTCAGAGGTGGTTGAGGTCATCAAATACACCCTTCACTGAATATCAATGACTAGATCCGATTTATAGGTTGAGTATCACTTTTCCAGAAATGACGTTGCGGTTAAACTCAACGACTTTAAAAAGTTTAAAAGTTGGTCGACCGGAATCCTAGCACCAGCTGCCTGTGGATGCCCTCCACCAACTCCCCCAAACTTACCACATTCACTTCTCAAAAGAAAATCAAGATTAATTTTAGGATTATTAGATCTAAAACTCAAATCTACCATTTCATTAGATGTTGTTCCAGCCACTCCTATCAAAGCCCTTTTTATTACTCGAGAGTAAAGTGCTGCGGTACCAATTGAACCTGGGACATCAATAACATACGCAATGTTTCCCATAGTTTTAACCTGTTTACCTACGATTTTACGTTGTTCCTCCTCTATCTGAGCCTGTTGACGAGCTCTACTGACGAGTTCATCATCACTACTAGGAAGTTCATTCTTTGATAAGAGACGCGTTACTCTACGCATGAAATCATAATCTTTCCTATCTGTTTCAAGACCTTCTAGAAGAGTCCCACTTTCATAAAACAATGCGGATTTATCCCAGTCATCAATTAATTTTTGCATTAACATAGTTTTTTCCTTGTAATCTCCAATTGCTCCATAAATGGCTACCCTACTCATGTCTGAGGGAATCATTTTTCTAAACTCTCGGTATGCCAGTTCAGTCGCACAGAGTTTCATATCGTGTCTAACTGTGCCCGGAATAATATCTGCTGTAACATTTGGTGGTAAAGGATGATGATCCATGTATGTTACAGTTCCATGTTCACATAAATCAGCTAAACGAGGTAACGTTTTATGGAGAGTGTCTTTCGCTAAGCTTATGTCAAAAATGAAGATTTCATCGCCTTTAGCAGGCTTCTCAAGGTCTCTGTATAAACCAATAGGATGCGAAAAGTATATTTGTGCGTTGGATTTGGCTGCTAAGGTTATGGCTGCTGAGCATATGCCGTCAGCGTCTCTATGAGTTATTATCCAGGTATTCAAGGCCCTCTGTATATATACAAGTAAAAATTAATGAGTTTCGCTTCACTAAAAAAAACGATGTAGAACAAGAATTTTTATTTCTGGTACTTTTTCTATTTCAGAGATAGATAATAAATAACAGAGCTTGTAATAGTCTGGTTGATCATTGAACTATGCTAATATGACATAATTGGCGATGTTTTTTATGTGCCCCCACATTTGGATTCATAGAGATTACAAGAAGTGCAGCGGATGCCGTAAGTGCGAGGTTGCGTGTTCACTATACCATGAAAATACAATATGGCCTGAAGCCAGTCGAATACGAATTTTTATGTTCGTTCCAACACTTGAAATACCTCATCTCTGCACTCAATGTCATGACTATCCCTGTGTTGAGTCATGTCCAGTTAACGCTCTCGACATTGATGAGGAGACAAGTGCTGTCATTGTCGATAGAGATTTGTGTATTAGCTGTGGTAACTGCATTGAATCATGTCCTGGTCGAATACCTTTTCTCCATCCTGGAGATAATAAAGCAACTATTTGCGATCTATGTGGTGGTGACCCGCAGTGCGTAAAGATCTGTCAGCAAGGGCTTTGGGATACCTTACGCACAGTACCCAAGACTCCAACAGTCGATTATAAGCTGTACGCGAAAAGACCCGAAGAGATCACGGAGTCATTAGCAAAAGGCATGTATGGAGATGCCGCAAAGGAGCTTTGGTAGGATGAAAGGATATGCTGGTAAATATCTAGAGGTAGATCTAACGAGGGAGAAAATAAAGGAGACAACCTTTCCAGAAGAGACCCTTCGCTGCTTCCTCGGTGGAAGGGGACTCGGAACAAAAATTTTGTGGGATCGTCTCGGAAACACTTGGGAGGATGTTGACCCTCTAGGTCCGGAAAACATATTACTCTTTTTACCTGGTCCAATCACGGGTTGGTTCCCTGGCGCAAGGACATGTGTAACAGGGAAGTCGCCTCAGTCAAACGGGATCATCGGATCCACCTTATCAGGAGAGTTTTCTGTCGAACTGAAATGTGCGGGTTGGGATGGAGTAATCGTCACAGGAAAAGCAAGTAGTCCAATATACATTTTTATTCATAATGATGAGGTAGAGATACGCGACGCTAATCACATCTGGCAGAGTGGTGCTAGAGAAGTAATAAGGACTCTAAACAAACAGCATAAAAAGGAGTTGGAGACGAAACTTCCACGACAAAGGGAGTGGAAGGAGCCCGCTTTATTATATTCAGGACCCGCTGGGGATAACAAGTCCCGTATTGCATCAGTCAATGCCAAGTACGCTCACGGAGCCGGATATGGAGGATATGGAGGGGTGATGGGCTCCAAGAACCTGAAGGCAATAGCAGCCAAAGGTGAAG